>Ga0194132_10004590_pt1 | contig 23358 bp, 22 predicted proteins | sample TA2KigOf80mmetaG_FD_148612 | JGI IMG/M metagenome (GOLD analysis project Ga0194132, IMG submission 148612) | Freshwater microbial communities from Lake Tanganyika, Tanzania - TA2015054 Kigoma Offshore 80m | ecosystem: Environmental > Aquatic > Freshwater > Lake | place: Tanzania: Lake... | reverse complement strand
CCCCCGCAGGCGATCATCGCGGATGCCGCTGACTGGGGCGCCGAGCTCCTCGTCGTGGGGTCGCGAGGGCTGGGCCCGGCCTCATCGGCCCTCCTCGGCTCGGTCTCGCAGGAGATCGTGGACGAGGCGCCGTGCCCGGTTCTGGTCGCCAGGCGGGATACGGTGCGCGCGATCGTGTTCGCCACCGACGGCTCCCCGTGCGCGGAGGCGTCGGAGCGCGTCCTGGCATCGCTGCCCGTCGCCCGGCAGGTGCCGGTGACCGTGGTCAGCGTGGCCCATATCGTTCGCGCCTGGGCGTTCGGCATCGCACCGACGATGGTGGGCGAGGTGCTCCGGGAGCAGGCTGAGCAGGAAGAAGCGGCACTGGCTGTCCACGCCGAGATCGCGCAGACCGCGGCAGCGCGGCTGGCGGCGGCAGGCGTCGATTCGCGGGCCGAGTCGCGCTCGGGCGACGCCGCGAGCGAGCTGCTCGCGGCGTCGGAGGCGGCCGGCGCCGACCTGATCGTGATGGGCTCGCGCGGGCGCACCGGCCTGCGACGGCTGGTCCTCGGCAGCGTTGCCCGCAAGGTGCTCCACGGGTCGCCTGGCTCGGTCCTGATCGTGCGGGCCGACGTCGCCGGCTCCGGCTGCGGGGGAGCCTCCGGCAGGGACTGAACGCGGCGGCATCGCGCTCCTGACGGGCCTCTCGACCGGCGCCGCCGCCCGCGTTGACGTCCATCCGATTCAGGGCTAGACTCATATCCGACGGAATTGGTCGGAATTCCCTCCTCATCCGACCGAGGCCGTCGCCTCTGGATCCGGCGCGCTCGGGGCCCCCCTCCCGAAGTCGCGCCGGACCGGAACCCATCCACCGTCGGCACCTCGAGGATCCACCCCCTGACTGCTCGTCCCGTCTTCCATGGAACCGGTGTCCTGTCGTTCTCGACCAAGGCCGAGTACGGAGTGCGGCTGATGGTCCAGCTGGGGCAGCGGGCCGGGAGGGGCCCGGCGTCGCTTGCGGAGATCGCGCTTGAAGAGGACCTGCCCCGGGCCTACCTGGAACAGCTGGTCATGAGCCTGCGTGACGCCGGCCTGGTGCACAGCACGCGCGGCGCCCGGGGCGGGTATGAGTTGAGCCGCGCCCCCGGCAAGATCCGCATGAGCGAGATCCTGCGCGCGCTGGAGGGACCCATCGCCCCGATGGTCTGTGCCAGCGAGGACGCCGAGCACGCGGTCATCTGCGATCGCAGCTCGCGCTGCACCGTGAATGTCCTCTGGGTCCGGGTCCGGGATGCCGTGACGGGCGCCCTGGACTCCATGACTCTGGCCGACCTCATCCCATCCCTCGGGGTCTCGCCGGCCATGCCGGCTCAGTCCATCCCGACCTCCACTCTGACCGGAGCCCTGACCCGAACGTGACCGACCAGACCGCCGCCGACCGGCAGCTCGAGATCCACAACCTGCGCGTCGCGCCGATCGCCGCACCGGACCGGGAGATCCTCAAGGGGATCAACCTCGTCGTGGGCAAGGGCGAAGTGCACGCGATCATGGGCCCCAACGGCTCGGGCAAGACCACCCTTGCCTACGCGCTCATGGGTCACCCCGCGTACGTCGTGACCGACGGCGAAGTGCGCTGGAAGGGCCGGGACCTGCTCACGCTGAGCGCCGACAAGCGCGCCCGGCTGGGCCTCTTCCTCGCGTTCCAGTACCCCACCGCGATCCCGGGCCTGAGCGTCGCGTCGTTCATCCGCAGCGCGCTGAACGCCAAGCTGCAGGGGGTGGACAAGAACCCGGACATCGACCCCACCGACACCATCCGGGGCGGCGTGAGCATGCTGGAGTTCCGCCGGAAGATGCGCGAGAAGATGGCGCTGCTCCGCATGGACGAGAGCTTCGCCAGCCGCTACGTGAACGAGGGGTTCTCGGGCGGCGAGAAGAAGCGCCTGGAGATGCTCCAGATGGCCGTCCTGGAGCCGGAGATGGCCATCCTCGACGAGACCGACTCGGGCCTCGACATCGACGCGCTGCGGATCGTGGCCGAGGGCGTGAACGCGATGCTCAACCCGAACCTCGGGGTCCTGCTGATCACCCACTACCAGCGGCTGCTCAACCACATCACCCCGGACTTCGTCCACGTCCTGGCGCAGGGCCGGATCGTGAAGAGCGGTGGCAGGGAGCTCGCGCTCCAGCTGGAGGCGGAGGGCTACGGCCCGATCCTGCGCGAGGCCGGTCTCGAGACCACCGTCAGTGATGACGCCCTGCGCGTGCCGGTCGAGCCGGCCGGCGTGGCCTGACGCCGACACCCTACGGAGAGCACGACGATGGCAATCGCGACCGAGCAGCCCGGTGTGGGTGCCCCGCACGGCGGCACGCCCCTGGACCCGCACGCGATCCGGGCGGAGTTCCCGATCTTCCGGACCACGGTCCACGGGCGGCCGCTGATCTACCTCGACTCGGCGTCCACCAGCCAGAAGCCGCAGGCGGTGCTCGATGCCGTGAACGGCTACTACCGGGAGTACAACGCCAACGTCCACCGTGGCATCTACGAGATCGGCGAGCGCGCGACCGAGGCGTACGAGGCGGTCCGCGCGAGCATCGCCCGCTTCATCAATGCGCCCGACGTCCACGAGGTCGTGTTCACCCGCAACGCGACCGAGGCGATCAACCTGGTCGCCTACACCTGGGGCCGGCGCACCATCGGCCAGAGCGACGCGATCGTCCTGACCGAGATGGAGCACCACGCGAACCTGGTGCCCTGGCAGCTGCTGGTCCAGGAAAAGGACGGCGACCTGGAGTTCATCCCGATCACCGACGAGGGCCGGCTGCGCCTGGACGTGTACGACGTGCTGCTGCGGCTGCGGCCCAGGCTGGTCGCGTTCACGCAGGTCTCCAACACCCTGGGCACGATCAACCCGGTCCGCGAGATGGTGGACCGGGCGCACGCCGCGGGTGCCCTGGTGCTGATCGACGGCGCCCAGGCGGTGCCGCACGTGCCGGTGGACGTCCAGGCGCTGGGCGCGGACTTCTACGTGTTCTCCGGGCACAAGATGCTGGCGCCCCCGGGCTCGGGTGCGCTGTGGGCCCGGCGCGAGCTGCTGGAGGCGATGCCGCCGTTCATGGCCGGCGGCGAGATGATCCGCGAGGTCCATCTCCGCCGCAGCGAGTGGAATGCGATCCCCTGGAAGTTCGAGGCCGGCACCCCGGACGCGGCCGCCGCGATCGGCTTCGGCGCCGCCGCGGAGTACCTGATGGCACTGGGCATGGACCGCGTCCGCGCCCACGAGCACGACCTGATCGCCTACGCCCTCGACACGCTCCGCGCCGAACTGCCCCAACTCACGCTGTACGGGCCGCCTGCCGCCGAGCGCGGGGGCGTGGTGTCGTTCAACGTGCCCAACGTCCATCCGCACGACGTGGCGCAGATCCTCGATCGCTTCGGGATCGCCATCCGCGCCGGCCACCACTGCACGATGCCGCTTCACGAGCGGCTGGACCTCGCGGCGACCTGTCGGGCGAGCTTCAACGTGTACTCCACCCGCGACGACATCGACGCGCTGGTCGATGGCCTCCGAGAGGTGGTCCGGATCTTCGGGGACTGACGGTGTCGCCCCGCACCGGACGTCCCACAGCCACGCACTAGACTTTCAGGACCCGATGGACGATCTGTACCGCGACTACATCCTCGAGCACTACCGCCGGCCCCACAACTTCGGGGTGCTCGAGCAGCCCACCGCAACCTACGAGGGCGCCAATCCGCTGTGTGGCGACCGGATCACGATGATGCTGGGCATCCGCGACGGCGTCGTCGCCGAGGTGGGGTTCACGGGGCGCGGCTGCGCGATCAGCCAGGCCAGTGCGTCGCTGCTGACCGACGAGATCAAGGGCAAGCCCGTGGACGCGGTCGCCAAGCTGACCACGCAGGACCTGCTGGACCTCCTCGGGATCGAGATCAGCCCCGCGCGCCTCAAGTGCGCATTGCTCTCCCTTGACACGCTCGAGCACGCACTCGCGGAGTCGGGCGTCGCGCCTGCGCGCGGAGCCGCGTCATGAGGCTCCGGGCCTCGTGCAGGTGTCGTCTGCCGGCCTGACCGCCGGCGAGCATCACCCCGGTCGCGATCCTGCGACCCCCGCCCCGTCCCAGCACCATTGAGCCGGCTCCGCCCGGCAACCCACCATACGGAGCCCCGCACCGACCATGGCCAGATCCTTCACCGACATCATGCGCGAGATCCGCGCCTCCATCCGGGAGATCGGCCCCGGTGATGCCGCCGCCATCCGCGAGCAGTCCCCACAGACGGCATTCGTCGACGTGCGCGAGCAGACCGAGTGGGACGAGGGCTACATCCCGGGCGCGATCCACGTGCCGCGCGGGCACCTCGAGAGCCGGATCGAGGCGGCGCTGCCCGACCACGACCAGCCCATCGTGCTGTACTGCGCCGCGGGCACCCGCTCCGCGCTGGCCGCAATGACGATGCTCCAGATGGGATATTCCAACGTCACCAACATGTCGGGCGGGTTCCAGCAGTGGAAGACGATGGGTCTGCCCTGGCAGCTCCCGCCGAAACTGACCGCGGAACAGAAGCAGCGCTACAGCCGGCACCTGCTGATCCCCGAGGTCGGCGCCGAGGGCCAGGCAAAGCTGCTCGACTCGCGCGTCCTGCTGATCGGGGCCGGCGGGCTCGGCTCGCCGTCGGCGCTCTATCTTGCCGCCGCCGGCGTGGGGACGATCGGCATCGTGGACTTCGACGTGGTCGACATGTCGAACCTGCAGCGCCAGGTCATCCACACGACCGACCGTGTCGGCGAGCGCAAGGTCGCCTCGGCGAAGCGCACCATCGAAGCGCTCAATCCCGACGTGACGGTGATCCCGCACGAGGAGATGCTCGACGCATCCAACGTGGAACGGATCATCACCGGCTACGACGTGATCCTCGATGGGACGGACACGTTCGAGACCCGGTACACGCTCAACGATGCGGCCGTTGCCACGAACATCCCGGTGGTCCATGCGAGCGTGTTCCGGTTCGAGGGCCAGTTGACGGTCTTCAAGCCGTACGAGGGCCCGTGCTACCGCTGCCTCTACCCGACGCCGCCGCCCCCCGAGCTCGCGCCCGGCTGCTCGGTGGCGGGCGTCCTGGGCGTCGTGCCCGGCATCATGGGCATGCTCCAGACCAACGAGGTCCTCAAGCTGCTGCTCGGGATCGGCGATTCGCTGGCCGGGCGGCTGCTCCTCTTCGACGCCCTTGACGCCTCGTTCCAGGAACTGCGGCTCCGGCGCGACCCGCACTGCCCGGTCTGCTCGGACGAGGCCGTCCAGGCTCGCAGGGCGGGACGGCCGCTCCACGTCGCCACCGTGGGGGCCGACGAGCCATTCGTGCTCGGATCCATCAACTCGATGGGCATGAGCAGCACGGTCGGGGGCCGACAGCCCCAGTGAGCACGGTCCGCATTCCGCCGGTCCTGCGTGCCAACGCGGGCGGCAGCAAGCAGGTCGACGTGTCCGGCAGGACGGTCGGCGAGGTCCTCGAGGCGCTCGTCGGGCGATTCCCGAGCCTGTCCGGGCAGCTGTTCACGCCCGAAGGGGAGCTGAACCGCTTCGTGAACGTCTACCTCAACGACCAGGACATCCGCTACCTCCAGGAGCGCTCGACGCCGGTCGACGATCGCGACACGCTGATCATCCTGCCGGCTATGGCGGGTGGGACCCTCTGACCGTGGCGCTCCCCCGGCGCGTGGACCCGGCCCCGGCAGCGCCGCCGGCCGATCATGACGACCACGCCCACGCGCACGACGCCCTGGCGCCCCACGGCGGCCGGTATGACGACGTCCTCGAGGCGATCGGGCACACGCCGCTGGTCGCCATCCCGCGGATGTCGCCGACGCCTGCGGTCCGGATCCTCGCCAAGCTGGAGATGAACAATCCGACAGGCTCGGTCAAGGACCGCGCCGCCAAGTACCTGGTCGAGGACCTGGAGGCGCGCGGGGCGCTCACGGAGGACTCGATCATTCTCGAGCCGACATCGGGGAACACGGGCATTGCGCTCGCGATGATCGGGCGCCGCAAGGGCTATCGCGTGGCGCTGGTCATGCCCGACAACGTCACCAACGAGCGCCGCCAGATGGCCGCGCTGTTCGGCGCCGAGGTGATCGATTCGCCGGGGGCACTCGGCTCCAACGGCGCGATCGCCCTGGCCAAGCACCTTGCGGCCAAGGACCCGCGATTCGTGATGCCGTACCAGTACGGCAACCAGGCGAACCCCCGCGCCCACGAGGAGACGACGGGGCCCGAGATCCTCTCGGACTGTCCCGAGATCGACGCGTTCGTCGCGGGCCTCGGCACGGGCGGCACGCTCATGGGCGTCTCGCGCTTCCTGCGCCGCGAGAAGCCCGGCGTGAAGGTCTACGCCGCCGAGCCGTTGCCGGGCGAGAACGTGCAGGGCCTGCGCTCGCTCGATGAGGGTTTCGTGCCCGAGATCTTCGACCCCTCGCTCCTCGATGGGAAGTTCCTCGTTTCGAATCGCGACGCGATCTCTGCGCTCCGCGACCTCGTGTTCAAGGAAGGGATCTTTGCCGGGCCATCTTCGGGCGCCGTGCTCGTGGCGGCCGCCCGCGTGGCCCGCCAGCTGACCGCCGAGAGGGGCGGCGGGACGATCGTCGCGCTCCTGCCCGATGGCGGCTGGAAGTACCTCTCGGCGGGCACCTACAGCCGCGACCTTGACGAGATGGAAGCGGACCTCGAAGGCGGCGTCAACTGGTGGTGAGGCGCGCCGACGCGGCGCCGTCCCCGCACCCGGGTCCCACCACGGCGGAGGTCTTGGCCGTCATGCTCCAGGAACTGATCGACCACGCTCGCCTGGAGTACCCCAACGAGGCGTGCGGAATCATCGTCGGCTCCGCGCCTGCGGCCGACGGCGGGCAGCCGTTGCGCTTCGTCCCCACCCGCAATGCGGCTGCGTCACCGTACCGCTACGAGATCGACCCTCAGACGCTCCTTCGCCTGACGATGGAAACCGACGATCGCGACGAGGTCTTCTGGGCGATCGTGCACTCCCACGTCCGGACGGCCGCGCGACCCTCGCCGACCGACATCGGCCTCGCTTTCTACCCGGACGCGCTGTACATCCTTGTCTCACTGGCCGAGGACGGCCTCGACGCAGGCGGCGACCCGGCCTCGCCCGCGCCCAGCGTCCGCGCGTGGCGGATCGTGGACGCGCACGTGCACGAGGTGGACCTGGCAGTGATTGCGTGACGGCGGTCGCACGGCGTTGCGTCCACGCCGGATCCGGTCTCGAGACGGTGCCGGCAATCTGAGAAATCGCGGCCTGCCAGCCACAACGCTGGTACGCGCCGCTGGCGCGTATCGGAATTCCGGCCCACGAATTGCCCCGCACGCCGGTTGTCCGAAACCGTGGATCCTCCGGCCCAGCGCGCGCACACCATCGCCGCCACTGGCCTGGCGCCGAATCCGCGCGGCCGGCCACGGGACGTCGAATCAGGAGGCCGGTCGCTCCCCGAGCGCCGTTGCGGTCTGGCCCGCAATCACCAGGTCTTCGCGCGCCTCGATCCGGAGCACCGCGACCGGCGCGCCGGGCGCGGAGAGGACCGCGTCTTCTGAGACGTGGGCGGACGCGATCGGCGCGACGCCCAGCACGCCCAACCTGCCCACGATCGCCGCCCGGACCCCCGCCGCGTGCTCGCCGATCCCGGCCGTGAAGGCGATCGCGTCCAGGGACGGCAGCGCAGTGGCCGCGGCCGCCACCCCGGCGGCCGCGCGTCGCACGAACATGTCGAGCGCGAGCGTCGCACGCTCGTCGCCGGCCGACGCCGCGGCCTCGATCGTTCGCATGTCGGCCGTCCCGGCGACCGCGAGGAGGCCGGATCCGTGGTCGAGCGCGGCGGCCAGTTCCTCGGTGGAGACGCGCCCGTCGCGGAGGAGTGCGAGCGGAATTGCGGGATCGATCGAGCCCGCGCGGGTGCCCATCATCAGCCCCTCGAGCGGCGTCATGCCCATGGAGGTCGCGGCGGAGCGGCCACCGTCCACGGCGGTCACTGAGCAGCCGCTCCCGAGGTGCGCCACCACCAGCCGCAGCGACGCGGGAGGCCGGCCGAGCAGCTCCACGGTCCGCCGAACGGACCACTCGACCGAGAGGCCGTGGAACCCGAACCGCCGCACGCCCCAGTCGCGGTACCAGCCTTCCGGCACCGGGTACCGGAACTCGGCTTCGGGCAGGCCTGCATGAAAGGCGGTGTCGAAGCACGCGACGTGCGGGACGGCTGCCAGCCGTGCCCGGGCCGCGCGAATGGTCGCGGCGGCGACCGGGTTGTGGAGCGGCGCCAGGTCCGCGAGATCGTCGATGGTGTCGAGTACCGCGTCGTCCACGCGCGTCGCCGCGCGGAACCGGGCTCCACCGTGGACCACGCGATGGCCGACCGCCTCGATGGAATGGACCGGCACCGACTCCAGGGCCGCGTCCACCAACTGGGCCCAGCCCCGCCGACGGGTGGCATCATCGCCGACGCGGACGTCCGCCCTTTCCAGCGTCTCGCCGGATCCCGAGTCGACCAGGCTGGCCTTGAGAGAGCTCGATCCCGCGTTCAGCACGAGCACGTTCACGCGGTGACGCCCCCGGCGGCCATTCCTGACACGATGGCAGGGTACGGCCATCGGAGGCAGCATCCTTGACGTCAACCGTTCTCGACGAGCGCCAGCTGCAGTTGATCGACGCCTGGTGGCGCGCCGCGAACTACCTGTCAGTGGGCCAGATCTACCTGCTGGACAACCCGCTGCTCCGCGAGCCGCTCGCGCCCGAGCATGTCAAGCCGCGTCTCCTGGGCCACTGGGGCACGACCCCCGGCCTCAACTTCCTCTACGTGCATCTCAACCGGGCGATCCGATCGCGCGATCTCGACATGATCTACATCATGGGGCCCGGCCATGGCGGCCCGGCTGCCGTGGCCAACGCCTACCTCGAGGGGACGCTCGGCGAGATCTACCCACTGCTGAAGCCCGACGTCGATGGGCTGCGCCTCCTGTTCCGCCAGTTCTCGTTCCCGGGCGGCGTTCCCAGCCACGTCGCCCCCGAGACGCCGGGCTCCATCCACGAAGGTGGCGAGCTCGGCTACGCGCTGATGCATGCCTTCGGGGCCGCCTTCGACAACCCGGACCTGGTCGTTGCCTGCATCGTCGGCGACGGGGAGGCGGAGACCGGCCCGCTCGCCGCGAGCTGGCACTCCAACAAGTTCCTCGACCCCGTCCACGACGGCGCCGTCCTGCCGATCCTCCACCTCAACGGCTACAAGATCGCCAACCCGACGGTCGTTGCGCGCATCCCTGAGGCGGAGCTGCGCTCGTTCCTGGAGGGCTGCGGCTATCGCGTTCACGAGGTCGCCGGAGACGACCCGGCGACGATGCACCGCGCGATGGCCGAGACACTCGACCGGGCGCTCGACGAAATCCGCGAGATCCAGCGCGCCGCCCGCGAGGAAGGGGTGACCGAGCGGCCCGTCTGGCCGATGATCGTGTTGCGGGGCCCCAAGGGCTGGACAGGCCCGCGTGTCGTCGACGGCAAGCCCGTCGAGGGGACGTGGCGCTCCCACCAGGTCCCGATCAACAACGCTCGGGCCGACGACGCGCATCGCGGCGAACTCGAGCGCTGGCTGCGGGGCTATCGGCCCGACGAGCTGTTCGACGCCGAGGGCCGCCTCGTCTCCGAGGTTGCCGCGCTCGCGCCGGTCGGCGAACGCCGGATGAGCGCCAACCCGCATGCCAACGGCGGCCTGCTGCTGCGGGACCTCGAGCTGCCCGACTTCAGGGCGTATGCGGCCGAGGTCGCGCGCCCGGGCGACTCCACCACCGAGGCGACCCGCGTGCTCGGGCGCTACCTGCGTGACGTCATCCGTGCCAACGACCGCACCTTCCGTCTGTTCGGGCCCGATGAGACCGATTCAAACCGCCTGTCCGCCGTCTGGGAGGTCACCGATCGCGTCTGGCAGGCGGAGATCCTGCCCACCGACGAGCACCTTGCCCGCAGCGGTCGCGTGCTCGAGGTGCTGTCGGAGCACCTCTGCCAGGGCTGGCTCGAGGGCTACCTCCTGACCGGCCGCCACGGTGTCTTCAACTGCTACGAGGCCTTCATCCACATCGTCGACTCGATGTTCAACCAGCACGCGAAGTGGCTCAAGGTGACCCGGGACATCCCGTGGCGAGAGCCGATCGCGTCGCTCAATTACCTGCTCAGCTCGCACGTCTGGCGCCAGGACCACAACGGGTTCTCCCACCAGGATCCGGGCTTCATCGACCACGTGGTCAACAAGAAGGCCGACGTCATCCGGGTCTACCTGCCACCTGACGCGAACGCGCTCCTGTCGGTCATGGACCATTGCCTGCGCTCGCGCAACTCGATGAACGTCGTGGTGGCCGGCAAGCAGCCCACGATCAACTGGATGTCGATGGCCGAGGCCGAGCTTCACTGCGAGCGCGGGATCGGGATCTGGGACTGGGCCAGCAACGACGGCACCCAGGAGCCGGACGTGGTGCTCGGGTGCGCGGGCGACATCCCGACCCTGGAGACCTTGGCCGCGGTCGACATCCTGCGCCGCGAGCTGCCCGACCTGCGGGTCCGGGTCGTGAACGTGGTCGACCTGATGCGGCTCCAGGACGAGCGCGAGCACCCCCACGGCCTGTCCGACCCGGCGTTCGACGCGCTGTTCACCACCTCGCGGCCGATCATCTTCGCGTACCACGGCTACCCGTGGCTCATCCACCGGCTGACCTACCGCCGCACGAACCACCCCAACCTGCATGTCCGCGGCTACAGGGAGGAGGGCACCACCACCACGCCCTTCGACATGGTCATGCTCAACGACATGGACCGCTTCCACCTGGTCATGGACGTCATCGACCGGGTGCCGGGCCTTGCATCCCGCGCGGGCCGGGTCCGCCAGGCGATGGTTGACCGTCGCGCGCAGGCGCGCTCCTACACCCGCGCGAACGGCGAGGACGACCCCGAGATCCGCGACTGGATGTGGCCGGAGGCCAGGGCGGGCAAGGCGGACTGACGACGGCCACGTGGCAGTGCGGGCGGGCCGGCTCCAGGGGCCCGAGGGCCCGGCGCTCACGCCCTCAGCGCTCGCTCCACGGGTTCGACGTGGCCATCGCCCGGAAGCACCTTGCCTGAGGGCCGTCGCAACGCCCAGGGCGTGAACCGCGGCCCCATGACGGCCTGACTCCGGCAATCAGCCTCGCGTTGCCCGGAATCGAGCGCTGGCAGCGTGATCACCGAACCGAAGGGCCCGACAGCCTGCCAGACTCGCCGCTCATGCCCGACCCCATGCGCGACGCCTCCTATGCGAGCCTGCTGCGGCTGCCGCACATGCCCCGGATCCTGCTGGGGCTCTCGATCGGCCGCATCGCGGGCGGCATGGCCTACATCGCCGTCGTGCTGTTCACGCTGGAGCGCTACGAATCGCCGGCGCTTGCCGGGCTGGTGACCCTCGCGCTGGTCCTGCCGGGCGTTCTGGTCAGCCCGATCGCAGGCGCGCTCCTGGACCGCCACGGGCGTGTCCGCCTCGTGATCGTGGGCGCCCTGCTCAACGGACTCGCATTCGTGGGCCTGGGGGCCCTGGCGCTGGCCGACGCCCTGCCGGTCTGGCTCCTCGTCCTCGGCGTGGCCGTCTCATCGGTCACCGGGCCCCTGGCCAACGGGCTGCGCAGCCTGTTTCCCGTGCTCGTGCCGCGCCACCTCTGGGAGCGGGTCAACGCGGTGGACTCCAACGGGTACGTCCTCGCGACGCTCGTCGGGCCGCCGGTTGCCGGGGTCTTCGTGCAGGTGATCGGCGGACCCGGCACGCTGATCCTGATCGGTGCCATCGCGATCGTCGCCGGCCTGGTGATGGTCGGCATGCCGGACCCGCACACGACCACGGCCACCAGCGGCAGCCTCGCCCGCGACGCCTGGCAGGGCCTGGTCTACGTGTGGCGCCACCCGACGTTGCGCGGGCTCGCCTTCTCGATGACCGCGATCAACCTCGGCGGCGGGATGGCCGCGATCATGATCCCGCTCCTCGTCCAGGGCCGCTACGGGGCCGGCCCGTTCGAGGTGGGCCTCGTGTGGGCCGTCTCGGGCGCCGCGGGCGGGGCGGCGGCGTTCTTCTTCGGGCGGCGCGACACCCACGGCCGCGAGCGCGCCATGGTGGCCTGGTCGATCTTCCTCTCGTCGTTCGCGCTGCTGCTGCTTCTGCCCCAGGGCGGGCTCTGGCTGGTGTTCGTCTCGCTGGCCGCGTTCGGCTTCATGAACGGCCCCCTCGACATCGCCCTGTTCACGATCCGCCAACGGCGGACCGATCCCGCGTGGCTGGGGCGGGCCATCGTGGTGTCGGGGGCGCTCAACTATGTCGGCTTCCCCATCGGATCCGCGATCACGGGCTGGCTGGTGACGATCTCCTACGAAGGCGCGGTCCTGTTCGGCGTGGCTGCCTGCCTCGTCGGGTCCGTGATCGCGTGGCGGACCATCCCGGCGCGGCACCAGGAGGCCCCGGCGGCCTGACGGCGCCCGCCGGCGAGACGGTGCTCCTAGCCGCTGCTGCGAGCGGCCAGCGCCGCGACAACGCTGTCGTCGGTCACCGCCCCCGAGATCCCCAGACGAGCCGCGAACCGCGCCGCGAACGGCGGGACAAGGTGCGTCGATGCCAGCAGCGGCCAGTTCGCCTCGACGAAGACGGTGGCGGGCGGCCCGTCGAGGATCACCCCGCCGCCGCGCATGACCACGACCCGCTCGAACGTCTCGGCCACGAAGCGCAGGTCATGGCTGATCCCGATCACCGTGCGGCCCAGCCCAGCGAGGTGGCGGACGATCGACTCGACGCGATCGACGCCGCGGGCGTCCTGGCCGGTCGTCGGCTCGTCGAGGACCACGATCGGGGTCTCCATCGCCAGGATCGACGCCAGCGCCAGCAGTTTGCGGCGCGAGAACCCGAGGTCGTAGGGGTTCGTCTCGGCATCGGCCGCGAGGCCCACCAGCACCAGCGCCTCGTTGACCACGCGCTGCAGGTCGGCGCCGCGCAGCCCGAGGTTCCGCGGCCCGAACTCCACTTCCTTGCGGACCCGCGCGGCGAAGATCTGGCGGTCGGGGTTCTGGAACGCTAGGCCCACGCTCCGCGCAAGCTCCGCGACATGCCGGCGCCCCACCTCGCGGTCATCGATCAGCACGCGACCCTCGGTGGGCCGCAGCAGTCCGTTGAGTTGGCGGACCAGGGTGGACTTGCCAGACCCGTTCTGGCCGACGATCGCGACCCGCTGCCCGGGCTCCACGCTGAAGGACACGTCGCGCAGCGCCCGCGTGCCGTCGGGATAGACGAAGCCGACGCCCTCGAACGTGATCGCGCTCATGCGGCCGCCTCGGCAAAGGCCTGCTCCGGGACGCTGACGCCGGCCGCTGCCAACCTCGCCCGCAGCCGGACGGCGGATGGCGGCTCCACCCCGAGATCGTGGAGGCCGGCGTCCGCCAGCACCTCCGCGGCGGGACCTTCGCGGACGCCCCGACCGCCGCCGAGCACGAGGACCCGCGAGCAGAGCGCGGCCAGCAGGTCGGTCTTGTGTTCCACGAGCACGATGCCGGTCTGGCCCGTGTCCGCGATCCCCGCGAGGGCGTCGCCCACCAGGCGAGTGCCCTGCGGGTCGAGCTGGCTCGTGGGCTCGTCGAGGACGAGGTACCTCGGGCCCACCGCAAGCACGCTCGCGAGCGCCACCAGTTGTCCCTGGCCGCCCGACAGCCGCGCCGGATCGCGCTCCCCGAAATGTCCGATGTGGAGCGCCGCCAACGCGGCCTCGACACGTGCCACCACGTCGCCGAGCGGCAGTCCCAGGTTCCGCGGCCCGAACGCGACCTCCTCCCACACGTAGCGGCTGGTGCCGGACAGTTGGGTGGCCGGGTTCTGGAACAGCACGCCGGCCTGCTGGGCATGCTCGTGCGGCCGCTGGTCGCGAGTCTCGATCCCATCGACCGTCACGGAGCCTTCAAGTACTCCCGCGATCGTCCCCGGCGCCAGCCCGGCGGCGACGAGGCAGAGCGTGCTCTTGCCGGCGTCGCTGGGCCCCGTCACGCCGACCACCTCGCCCGGTCGCACGACGAGGTCCACGCCGTCGAGCGCGAACCGGTCAGCGCCCGCGTAGCGGTAGCGGACGCCCCGCAGGACCAGTGCCTGCTCCACGCTCACCGGACGCTCACGGGACGTTCAGCCAGCCGCCGACGGTCGCCACGGTCAACGCGACGATCAGCAACCCGAGTCCCCAGCGCGCGGCGCGCTGGGCGGCGCTGTCAGGGAAGCGACGGATCGGCGTCCGGCGGGCCGGGGCCGAGAATGCGCGGGCCTCGAGGGCCATCGTCCGTTCCTCGACGTCATTGAGAGCGCCGCCGATCATCGGGCCGGCCAGGGGGACCAGGCCGCGGGCCCGCCGCCACGGCCGGCCCTCGGTATCGAGGCCGCGCGCCCGCTGCGCCTCCACGATCTCGCCCGCCCGCTCGACCATGCGCGGCACCATCCGGATCGCCGACCCGATGACGAACTCCGCCCGCCGCCCGAGGCCGCGCCGCTCGAGGTCCGAGAGCAGGTCGTCGAGGTCGGTCGTCGCGACGAACACGCCGATGGCCAGCGCGAAGGCGATGACCCGCAGCGCCGCCTGCAGGGCGACCGTCAGCCCGGTGCCGGTCACGGTGAACGGCCCGACCGTGGCAAGTGCGTCGGTGGCGTCCGGGTAGATGAACGTGTTGATGAGCAGGATCGAGATCACCAGCGGCAACGACGCAACGACGAACGACACCAGCCTGCGGCCGACGCCGGTGATGACGACGGTCAGAAGAACGGCGCCGAAGACGGAGACCGGACCGGTCCACCCGCGGATCACGAAGGCCAATGTCGCAAGGCCGAGGGCGATGACGAGCTTGGTGGTCGGGTTCAGCCCGACGTAGAGCCCGCTCGGGACTCGGACGATGTACTCGGGCAGTCGGTCCGACCCGGACGCGGGTTTGGCCGCTGGCGCGAGCCCGGTCAGGCGGGCTCCGGGCCGACGGCGCGCTCACCCATGGGAAACCGGGCGATCAGCCGGCGCGACATGCCCGCCAGGATGATGAAGACCACGAAGCTGGTGATGGTCTTGTCGATGGGGTCGGAGAAGAAGCCCTGGCCGAGCGCCGCGTTGAACACGTCCGCGCCACCCTGGCGCAGGGCCGCGACGATGATGTCCGTGCCGGCGCCGGTGACGCCGCCGTACACGATGGCCGCGATCGGGGCTGAGCAGATCGCTGCGATGACGCCGGTGAGCGCACCGGCGACCGCGACCCACGCCGGGGCTGCGTCGCGGCGCAGGTAGGCCATCCCGACGACCCCCACGCCCAGCGCAACGGCCACGGCGATGATCGCCGCCGAGTACCAGGGCACGGTGAAGGCCGGGTCGTTGTAGGCCGGGTTGTTGATGATCGGAAGGACGAGGAGCGCGATCGCACCGAGCGCGATCACGACGGGCAGCCACAGGTTTCCGCCCTCGGCCGGCCGGCGCCGATAGACCCCGAGATAGCCCCAGACGCCCGCCAGCAAGCCGATCACGCCGGCCACCGGCGCGAACGGGCCGATCGACTGGCCGGGGATCGCCACCTGCCAGATCAGGCTTGAGAGGATGCCGGTCAGGGCGCCTGCGATCGGGCCGGCGAGGACGCCCACCAGGATCGTGCCGATCGAATCGAGGTAGATCGGGAGTTTGAGGACGTTGGCGACCGTGTACCCGAGCACGATGTTGACTGCGATCGCCACCGGCATCAGCGCGATCACCCGCGTGCCGAACTGCTGCGACAGCCATTCCATGTCCGTCTCCTCCGACCCGCGCCAACCGCAGGCGCTAGCGTGCCACGTCGGCGCGGCTCGCAGCCAGCCCTCCGACCCGCTCGATGAACCGCTCGAGAAAGCGCGCGGCGTCCAGCTCGACCGCGACGTCAACGTTCGGCGGCCTGCCCCAGGTGCGCCGCCAGTCGGTCACGGTTTCGCCGGTCGTCAAGTGGCCGCCCAATTCCACGTCCACCGTCACGGCCTCGGTCCGCACGAGCGTGGGGTCGAGGGCGGCCGCGACCGCCTGCGGGTCGTGGATGAAGGCCCCGTAGAAGCCGTCGAACCGGCTGTGGAACTCCATGTAGAACCGCAGCGCATCGGCGATGAAGCGAACGACCGGGTTCGAAGCGACCGAATGCGTTTCCATCGTGTCGCCGCCGGCCGGGCCCGGATCCGATGGCCGACTGCCGGCGCGCCGGGCCAGCCGGACCATGTGCTCGGGCGTGAACTTCCCACGCTCGGTGGCGTCGAGTCCCAGCGCCAGCGGACGCTGCGGCGCGCCCTCGAATGCATTGAACACGACCTTGGCGGCCTCCGGGTCGGACCTGATGTTCCATTCGGTCGTGGGTGCCGTGTTGCCGGGCGACCGGTACGCACCCCCCATGAACACCAGCCGGCGGAGCAGGCGCGGCAGCTCGGGTTCGCCCAGGACGGCCATCGCGAGGTTCGTCATGGGACCCAGCGCCACCAGCGTGATCTCACCCGGCCGGCGGCGGGCCTCCGCCACGATCAGGTCCATCGCGCGCCGGTCGGAGAGGGCCCGCCGGGCCGATGGCAGCACCGCGTGGCCGAGACCCCGTGGGCCGTGGGTCTCGGGTGTGGTGACGAGCGACCGCACGAGGGGCCGCTCGCGGCCCAGCGCCACCTCCACGTCCCCGCGGCCAGCCAGTTCCAGGACCGCGAGCGTGTTCGCAGCGACTTGTCGCGCGTCCACGTTGCCGGCCAGGCACGTGACCGCGACGATCTCGGCCTCGGGCGAGGCGCAGGCGTACAGCAACGCAAGGCTGTCGTCGATGCCCGTATCGACATCGAGCAGCAGGGGGACCGGATCCACGCTCATGATCCTAGGACAGCCCGATCGGGACGGGTCGCGCCCTACACTCGCGCTCGTGATCGAGCGCCGGATCCTCGCCTACCCCCAGCGGCCGCTGGCCGTCCGGCCGCCCGATCCGCGGGCGGCGGTCGTGGCTGCCCGCGTGGACGCCATGATCCGATCCCGGCGGCCCGACCTGGAAGTCGTCCACATCGGCTCATCCGCGGTGCCCGACCTGCCGGGCAAGGGTGTCGTGGACCTCGGAATCCACCCGGCCTCGCGCGCCGACGTCGCCGCGATCGAGCAGCTCCTGCTCGAGCTCGGCTTTGCGCGGATGCGCGGGCCCGCTGCCTTTCCCAACTCCCGGCCGCTCCTGATCGGCGGCCTCGAGGAGGACGGCGAGACGCTGCCGATCCACCTCCACGTCATCCCCGATCCGGGCGAGTGGGCGCGCCAGCTCACGTTCCGCGACGAGCTCCGTCGCGACCCGGACCTGCGCGCGCGGTACACGGCCCTCAAGCACCAGCTCGTCGAGGTCGCGCCGTCGAGCCTCCAGTACTCGTTGAGCAAGACCGCCTTCATCCGGGGTGTCCTCGAGGAGGCGGGTGCCGCCGAGCCCTCAGTCCCGTCCGGTGGCACGATCGGGATCCTCGGGGGCGGGCAGCTGGGGCGCATGCTCGCGCTCGCGGCTCGCCCGCTGGGCTATCGGATCGCCATCCTGGACCCCGATCCCAACTGCCCGGCGGCCGCCCTCGCCGATGAACAGATCGTGGCCGCCTATGACGACACGGCCGCAGCCGCGCGACTCGCCTCGCTCAGTGACGTTGTCACCTACGAGCTGGAGCACGTGTCGCTCGGCGCAGCCAGGGCCGTGGATGAACTGCGCCCGATCCGGCCAAGCGCCTTCGCGCTGGCGATGACCCAGGACCGGATCTCCGAACGCCGCTTCCTCGAGGGTCTCGGGATCCCGGTCGCGCCGTGGCGCGAAGTGCGCTCGCTCGCCGCCCTCGTCGCCGGGGTGGAGGCGCTTGGCACGCCGCTGCGGCTCAAGGTCGCGATCGGCGGCTACGACGGTCGCCGTCAGGTCCGGATCACGGGTGCCACGACGGCGGAGCGCAACGCTTCGGTCCAGGCCGCCTGGGCCGCGCTCGCATCGGCGGCGCTGGCCGACGGGCTGGTGCTCGAACGCGAGGTGGCCTTCCGAGACGAGGTCTCGGTCGTGGTCGTCACCGACCTCGGGGGCCGCCAGGCCGCCTTCCCGGCCGCTCGAAACGTGCACGACGAGGGCATTCTCATCGAGTCCGTGGCCCCTGCGCCCGGACCGCGGACCATCGGCACGGCGGCCACGGCGATCGCGAAGCGCATTGCCACCGCCCTCGATGCGGTGGGCGTGGTGACCGTGGAGATGTTCGCGATGCCCGACGGCTCGCTCCTGGTGAACGAGCTGGCGCCGCGAGTCCACAACAGCGGCCACCTGACGATCGAGGCCTGCCGGACCTCCCAGTTCGAGCAGCACGTGCGGGCGATCTGCGGGCTGCCATTGGGATCCATGGCGCCCACCGCAGCCGGCGCGGCCATGGTCAACCTGCTCGGCACCGGGCGCGACCGGCCGGCCCGGCTGCTCGGCCTGGAGCAGGCGATGCGCGACCCCGGCGTCTCAGTGCACGTGTACGGCAAGCGGCGGGTCTTCGAGCGTCGGAAGATGGGCCATGTGACGGTGGTGTCGGAGCGGCTGGGTGACGCGATGGATCGGGCGCGGGCTGCGGCCGCGCACCTGACCTGGGCCGATTGAGCCGGGCCACGTGAACCGAGCCGAAGCGCCCGCCCCGAAGCGGAAGCCGGTCGTCGGGGTCGTCGGCGGCAGCCGCTCGGACTTCCCCGTGCTCGAGAAGGCGATCGGCGTCCTCGACGAGCTCATCGTCCCGGCCGAGCTGCGCGTGGTTTCGGCCCATCGGACGCCGGACCTGCTGTTCCGCTACGCGGAACAGGCGGCCGGGCGCGGCATCCGGGTCATCGTGGCCGGCGCCGGCGGCGCGGCGCACCTGCCGGGCATGCTCGCATCCAAGACTCTGCTGCCCGTGATCGGCGTGCCGATCCCCACCCAGCATCTGGGCGGCCTGGATTCGCTGCTCTCCATCGTGCAGATGCCGCGGGGCATTCCCGTCGCAACCGTGGCGATCGGCAACGCGGAGAACGCAGCGCTCCTCGCGGCGGAGATCCTCGCGCTGTCGGACCCCGAGTTGGCGGCCCGACTGGCCGAGTGGCGCGCGCGACAGACCCGGCACGTCCTCGACGATCCATCGAACGCGCAGCCAGATGCCCAGACCTGAGGGGAGCCAGTGGACACGATCCGAATTCATCCCGGCCACCTGATCGATGGCACCGGCCAGCCGGCCCGCCACGACTGGGCAGTCCTCATCGAGGGCGAGACCATCGTTGCGGTCGGCCCGGACGCCGGCGTCCCCCGGCCGGCGCATGCCCGGCACATCGACGTCCCTGACGGGACCGCCCTGCCGGGGCTGATCGACGCCCACGTCCACCTCGTGCTCCCGCGCTCTCACGGCTCGATGCTCGACGAGATGCAGGCGCTCTCGGATGACGAGCTGGTCGTCCTGGGCGCGGCATCGGCGGAGCGCTTCGTGCGGGCCGGCGTGACGACGGTCTTCGATTGCGGCGCGCGTGGCGACACCGCGTTCCGGATCCGCGATGCGGTGAACAAGGGCCTGGTGCTGGGCCCGCGCACGCTCGTGAGCGGCCGGCCCGTGACCCGGACCGGGGGCCATTGCTGGTGGTGGGGCGGCGAGGCCGACGGGGTCGAGGCGGTGCGCGCGGCCGTGGTCAAGCTCCTCGACGAGGAAGGGGCCGACGGCATCAAGATGATGGCCACCGGCGGCTACATGACGACCACGACGAATCCGGCGGAGTCCGCGTATCCGCGCGAGGTCTTCGAGGCGGCAGTCGAGGAGACCCACCGACGTGGCCGCTACATCACCGCCCACGCCCACGGCGTCGAGGGGATGCGACTGGCGTCCGAGGCCGGCATCGATTGCCTGCAGCACGCCTCGATGATCGGGCCAGAGCGGAACTGGCAGTTCAACGAGGAAGTCGCGCGCGGCATGGCCTCCCGGGGCACCCGCGCTGCGATGACGATGGCCCAGGGCATCCGCGTGGCGCGAGAGAAGGGCGAGGTCGTCGACTGGCGCGGGGCAAAGCGCGGCGATCCGCTCACGGCTGCGATGTGGATGGCCGATGCGCGGGCGCTCGCCGACGCCGGCGTCGAACTGGTCGTCGGCACCGATATGACCAGCGTCGTCGACACCGACCACGGCGAGGAGACGATCCTCGAGATCGAAGCGTTCGTGGAGATCGGGTTCACGCCGCTCCAGGCGATCCGAGCTGCCACGTCCCTTGCTGCCGCGAACCTCAAGATCGATGGGATCACCGGAACGCTGGCGCCCGGGCGCTCCGCCGACATCCTGGTTGTCGGTGGCCAGCCTCATCGCGACATCCACGATCTGCGCAACGGACGTGCGGTGCTCCGGGCCGGGCGCTCCGTCCTGCCGACGCCGCTGCAGCCGCCGCCGCTTCGACTCTCGCCCGTAGACTGAGGCGGCGTGACGGATCAGCACCTCGACCAGCCCGACGAGCGGAACATCCCCGGGGCGCCGGTGCTCTACCGGCAGCCCGCCGTATTGCCGCCCAGCCTTCAGGGGCTGCCGCCGCGCTCGGTCCCCGAGACGAAGCCGACACCGCTCCAGAAGCACTACATCAACCTCTCGGTCATCGCGCTGATCTGCGGCGCCGTGGCGATCACGGCCCTCAATTTCGGTGGGCGATTCGGCGACCCACTGATCAAGCTGTGCGTCGCGGTCGCCTCGCCCATCCTCTTCGCCACCACCGCCGACGCGACGATCCGGATCTGGCGTTCGGCCTGGGCCTGGATGCCTGTCGACCGCGGCCGCGGGCTCTTCCGCCTCGCCTGGGTTGCGGTGTCGCTCACGCTGCTCGCGGTCCTGGCTCTCGCGACGGCCGTAGTCCTCGCGGCCTGAGTCGGCGGCAGGGATGGACGACGCGCTGGCGTTTCGGCGGGCCAGCGGGCGCGGGCCGGACGGGCGTTCAACGGAGATCGAGCCCGGGCGCGGCACTCCCAGCTGGCTCGCGGGCACTCTCAACTACTGCACGCGCTGCGGGGGCGGGCTCGCGCTCGAGGCGCTCCCGACGGAGGACCGCGAGCGCCTTGCGTGCTCGGCCTGCGGCTACATCGCCTACGTCAACCCGCGCCTGGTCGTGACGGCCATCCCCGTCACCGATGCCGGCGAGATCGTGCTGCTCCGGCGCGGCATCGAGCCCGGCCTCGGGTCGTGGGCTCAGCCCGGCGGGTTCCTCGAGGTCGATGAAACCGTGACCGAGGCGGCCATCCGCGAGACCCACGAGGAGACCGGGCTGCTCGTGGAGATCGGCGAGATCGTGGGCCTGTACTCGCGCTTGGAGGCGGCGATCGTGGTCATCGCCTTCGAGGCTCGCGTGGTCGGGGGCGTGGCGCGCACGAACCCCGAGGCCCTCGAAATCGTCGCGTTCCGACCGGATCAGATCCCCTGGGACGGCATCGCGTTCCGGACCAGCCTCTGGGCGATCCGCGACTGGGTCAAGCTGCGCCGCCCGGATGTGTTCGCGAGCCTCGCGCCTCCGTAGCGGACGTCGGGCCTCCTGCATGGAGTCGATGATTGCCTCGAGTGCCGGCGCGAAGCCTTTCAGGGCCGAGATGGGCGCCGCAAACGTCACCATGTCCGTGCCGGAGCCCGCGGACCGGTGACCGTGAGCCCATTGGTGCCGGCGACATCGAATGTCACCTCGGTTGCGTGCTGGGTCGGTGCGGGCTCTCCGGCCGACAACCTCAGAGCGCCGCCCGCAGCAACCGGACGTCCCGGAGCCGCCCGCCGACGCGCACGCCAGCCGGCTGCCGGGCGATCTCCCGGAAGTTGGCGGCTTCGAGCAGCGCCGCCTTCTCCGCGTCCTCGTCGGTCACCTGCGCGGTCAGCCAGCGCCAGCCCCGGGCGCGTGCGGCGTCCAGCGCCGCTCCCAGCAGCGTCCCGGCGTCCGCGGCGAAGCCCGGGTGGACGAACAGGTCCAGGCGACCCTCGACAGGGTCCCGCTCGTTGCCGGACGGCTCAAGCGGCGCTGCTCCGACCAGCGCACCCTCGGCGTTGAAGACACCGAGCCACGCTCCCGTGCGCGTCGCGAGCCAGGTGTGCTTGATCAGCGAGTTGCAGCGATTGTGTGTGACGTGGCTGGCCGAGTAGATGCCGTCCATCCACGCGATCGAGACCCACGGGTTCGGAGCGGAGTACAGCGCGACGAGCCGAACCAGGTCGCCGCGATGGATCGGCCGCACCGTCACCGCCGACGAGCGGAACCATTGGCTCTCGAAGTCAACACCGGTGGGGCGGACCCGCCGCATCAGGCCCTCGGGATACGGTTCGAATCCGAGGCTCCGGTAGATTCGCGCTGCGTCGGCGGCGCCGGTGGCAAGGAACAGCCAGCGGCCGCCGCCGGCGTCAAATCGCTCGACCAGGGCCGCGCACGCCCGGTGGGCGAAACCGCGCCGCCGCCATTTGGGATCGGTGTACACCTCGCCCAGGGTTCCGATCCGGGGCTCGTCCGCGGGGCGTCCCAGCCAGCAGGCGCTCACCGGCCGCCCGCCGGCCTCGACCCACGCGAACTCGTTGGCGGACACGTCGCCATCCATGGCCTTGATCGTGGGGGTGACGTAGATGTCGGGTTTCTCGTCGGCACCGAAGGCGCCCTCGAGCAGCCACCCGACGCGCGCCCCCGGGTCTTCGGGGATCGGCGCCGTCGCCACGCGCAACCGAGCTTCCGGCAGACCGCCGACGCCGGTCTCGATTTCGGTCACATCGCCTCGCTCCATTCGCGGATGATGCGCGAGTGATGGCCCCGCGTGCGGGTCCGCGAGCGCGCAGCCTGCCGAGACTCGCCTTCGCCGCGCTCGCGGCGCATCACGTCTGGCTCTGGCTGACGGTCGTGACCGGTGTCGTCGTCGTCGGTGCGCTCGGCTACGTCGTGCTCGGGTGGGGACTCTCCGACGCCATGTACATGACCGTCATCTCGCTCACCACCGTCGGCTACAGGGAGGTCCGCGAACTCGACGATGTGGGTCGCGCGTGGACAGCCCTCGTGGCCGTGTCCGGGGTCGGGGTCATCTTCGGGTCGATCGGAATCGTGGTCGAGTCGCTGGTCGGCGAGGTCACCAGCGGGAAACGGGAGGCACGGCGGATGGCGGCCGACATCGAGCGTCTGCGCGGGCACTTCGTGCTGTGCGGCTATGGCCGGGTCGGCTCGACCGTCGCCAACAAGCTCGTGTCGTCGGGCCAGCAGGTGGTCGTCATCGATGTCAACGAGGCGTCTCTCGTCCGGGCGCGAGCCGACGGCCACCTCGTCGTCGCGGGCGATGC
>Ga0194132_10004589_pt1 | contig 23360 bp, 24 predicted proteins | sample TA2KigOf80mmetaG_FD_148612 | JGI IMG/M metagenome (GOLD analysis project Ga0194132, IMG submission 148612) | Freshwater microbial communities from Lake Tanganyika, Tanzania - TA2015054 Kigoma Offshore 80m | ecosystem: Environmental > Aquatic > Freshwater > Lake | place: Tanzania: Lake... | reverse complement strand
CAAACCAATAACCCGACACCCGACAAACCAACCCGCGATGAAAAAGGCGCAACGACAAAGCATGCCATCTGATCGCCTTCCATCGCCGCAATTCAAATCATGCTCGCCCGTGAATAGGCCGGGCTAGCGATGGACGCGCCCAGGCGGTGCGGACCGCGATCGCCGACGAGAGGAGAGCTTGGCTTCGCCAGAAGGAGGAGAAGATCCGCAGCAACCCGAGCTACACGAACGAGAAAAGGCGAAGCGAGCTAAAAAAGCTGACGGGCTGGCGTCCGAGATTCGCCCGGTTTGAGTGAGTGGCTGACCGATGCGGAGACGGTTGGTCGGCAACTTACCTCTGCGCGGCGGAGGGTAGTTCGTACGGTGACCAGATAGGGCGCCAGCGTTTGCCTTCCTGTCGAAGGAAATAGGCGGCTCGCTCGTCGTAGGGCTCTTCCCGAGGATATCCGAGGAATGTCCTCGGATCCGGGCAGGGCTGTTCCCAGCACGAGCGGCGATAGACGCTGACAAGCAGATCGCCCGGCCGCGCCTCGATCGGCGGGTATGGGTTGGGCCAGCCTTCAATCCTCGCCGCCGCCTCGATGTCATGCTTGGTCGCCACTCTCACGCGTTCGATGCGATACTGAAGGTAGGGTCCTGCGAACGTTGACCCGTTCTGCTGCGGCGGAATCTCGCCATATGCATTGCGGCAGAGGCGTGTGGCGTCAGGACCGAACCCGACCTCGTCCGAGCTGCGCAGTGCGATGACTTCACAGGAAAACCGGTTCGCGAGCGCGCAAAGTGGCGTGGGCGGAAGGCCCAAAAGGCATCGATACTTGGACGGATCGTCTCTAACGGCTTGCCGCCAGCGACCAGGACGATCGGGCGCGATCGGCAGCGTCGCCGCGGTGGTCTTGGTCTCCGGAGTCTTTCCCGTCTGCGCGTAGGCAGAATGGAAGGACGCAGCAAGGAACACGGCCAGGAGCAAGGGGGCGGATCGGAAGGGCATGAACGCGGCGCCTAAGGGGACAGATCGGGTCTCTTAACAGGAGTTTTGGGTATTTCTATGGCCGGTTGCCGATCGGAGACGGCGGCAATTGAAATCGGCGTTGGCGGAAGCCTAATCTCTGGCCGAGGGGCCGCTTCGGCTCCAAACGCCTCGGAGGAGCCTCATGGCCCAGGACATCGTGATTGCCTCTGCCGCCCGCACGCCGATCGGCGCCTTCTCGGGCGGGCTCTCGACGCTGCCGGCGCATGAGCTCGGGGCCGCGGCGATCACCGCCGCGCTCGGCCGCGCCAAGGTCGAGGCGGCCGAGGTCAACGAGGTCATTCTGGGCCAGGTGCTCGGCGCCGGCGCCGGCATGAACCCGGCGCGTCAGGCCGCCATCGCCGCCAAGATCCCGGTCGGCGCCACCGCCATGGGCATCAACCAGGTCTGCGGCTCAGGCCTTCGCGCCGTCGCCAACGGCATGCAGTCGATCCGCAACGGCGATGCCAGCATCGTCGTCGCCGGCGGCCAGGAGAGCATGAGCCTGTCGCCGCACTGCCTGCATTTGCGGAACGGCACCAAGATGGGCCCGGCCGAGATGGTCGACACCATGATCAAGGACGGGCTGTGGGATGCCTTCAACGGTTACCACATGGGCAACACCGCCGAGAACGTGGCGCAGAAATGGCAGATCAACCGCCTGCAGCAGGACGAGTTCGCGGCGGGCTCCCAGGCCAAGGCCGAGGCCGCGATCAAGTCCGGGCGCTTCAAGGACGAGATCGTGCCGATCACGATCAAGACGCGGAAGGGCGACCAGATCGTCGACACCGACGAGCATCCGCGCGCCGGCACGACGGTCGAGGTGCTGTCCAAGCTGCGCCCGGCCTTCGCCAAGGACGGCAGCGTCACCGCCGGCAATGCGTCGGGCATCAATGACGGCGCCGCCGTGCTGGTGCTGATGACGGCAGAAGAAGCGAAGAAGCGCGGCATCGCGCCGCTGGCGCGCATCGCCTCCTGGGCGACCCGCGGCGTCGATCCCGCGGTAATGGGCTCAGGCCCGATCCCGGCCAGCCGCGCGGCGCTGGAGAAAGCCGGCTGGAGCGTCGCCGACCTCGACCTGATCGAGGCCAACGAGGCCTTCGCCGCCCAGGCCTGCGCGGTCAACAAGGATCTCGGCTGGGACCCGGCGAAAGTGAACGTCAACGGCGGCGCCATCGCGCTCGGTCACCCGATCGGTGCCTCGGGTGCGCGCATCCTAACCACGCTGCTCTACGAGTTGCAGAAGCGGAATGCCAAGAAGGGCTTGGCGACGCTCTGCATCGGCGGCGGCATGGGCATCGCGCTCTGCGTCGAGCGCTGATCGAGGTCGTCGAACCAATCAAAGAAAGTCGGGGGAGGAAGTCATGGCTCGGGTAGCGGTCGTCACCGGCGGCACGCGCGGCATCGGCGAGGCGATCTCGGTTGCGCTCAGGGACAAGGGCTGCAAGGTCGCCGCGAATTACGGCGGCAATGCCGATGTCGCCAACGCCTTCACCAAGTCGGCCGGCATCAAGTCCTACAAATGGGACGTCAGCGACTTCGCCCAGTGCCAGGCCGGCATCAAGCAGATCGAGGCGGAGCTCGGCCCGGTCGACATCCTGGTGAACAATGCCGGCATCACCCGCGACGGCACCATGCACAAGATGACCTTCGAGCAGTGGAACCAGGTCATCCAGACCAACCTCTCCTCCTGCTTCAACATGTGCCGCGCGGTGATCGAGGGCATGCGCGCGCGCAAGTTCGGGCGCATCGTCAATATCGGCTCGATCAACGGCCAGGCCGGACAGTACGGTCAGGTCAACTACGCCGCCGCCAAGTCGGGCATCCACGGCTTCACCAAGGCGCTGGCGCAGGAGGGTGCGGCCATGGGCATCACCGTGAACGCGGTGGCGCCGGGCTACATCCACACTGACATGGTGCGCGCCGTGCCGCCGAACGTGCTCGAGAAGATCGTCGCCCGCATTCCGGTCGGCCGCCTCGGCAAGGCCTCCGAGATCGCGCGCACCGTCTGCTTCCTGGTCGATGACGAGGGCGGCTTCATCACCGGCTCGACGCTGTCGGTTAATGGCGGCCAGCATATGTACTGAGGTGAGCTCGGAGCCTCGGGAATATCCGAAACGTCCGTGGTCGGCGGTCGGCGGGATTGTCTTCAAGGGCGATGACGTGCTTCTGGTCCGCTCCGTCAAGGGAGCGATCAGGGGCCGCTGGACGCTGCCAGGCGGTGCACAGGATGTCGGCGAGACGATCCTCGAGACCGCCATCCGGGAAGTCCGCGAGGAGACCGGGATCGAGATCGCGCCCGTCGGCATCGTCACCGCCGTCGACTCGCTCTGGCATGACGAGGCCGGCAAGCCGAAATACCACTACACGATCGTCGAGGTGCTGGCGGAGTGGCGGTCCGGCGAACTCGTCGCCGGCGACGATGCCGAAGCGGCGGAGTGGATCGCGCCCGAGCGTATCGCTTCGCTGAACCTCTGGTCCGAAACCGTTCGCGTCATCGAGCTGGCGCGGCAAATTCGCAAACGACGTTAGAGCTCTTCGCCCTATGATCACCCCCCACCCCAACCTTTCCCCGCAAGGGGGGAGGGGATCCGATCTCGTGCTCCCTGCCCCCTTTGTGGGGGTGGGCTGTAGTGGGGGGTGATGCAGAACACGGTATCCCGCCGGCGTGCGACCCTCATCGGCTTCACCGCCATCCTCATGTGGGCGGCGCTGGCGCTGCTCGCGACGCTTGCCGGACCGGTGCCGCCGTTCCAGCTCGTCGCATTGGCCTTCGCGATACCGGGCGTCGTCTCGCTCGTCCTTTGGATCGTGCGTGGCGAGGGGCTGCGCCATCTGCGCCAGCGTCCTTCGGTCTGGGTGCTCGGGATCTACGGGCTGTTCGGCTACCATTTCGCCTATTTCGTCGCGTTGCGCGCCGCACCGCCGGTCGAGGCCGGGCTCATCGCTTATCTCTCGCCGCTGCTCATCGTCGTGCTCTCGGCGCTGCTGCCCGGCGAGCGGCTGCGCTGGTATCACCTCGCCGGCGCGCTTGCCGGGCTCGCCGGCACGGCGCTGGTCTTCACCGATGGCGGCCGTGTCGCCTTCAAGGCGGAGTTTGCGCTGGGCTATGCCGCCGCCTTCGCCTGCGCGCTGATCTGGTCCAGCTACTCGGTGCTGAGCCGGCGCTTCGGCGATGTGCCGACGAGCGCGGTCGGCGGCTTCTGTTCCGTCACTGCGATCCTCGCCGCGATCAGCCATCTGGTTCTGGAAACGACGGTGTGGCCTTCGGGCGGCGAGTGGCTCGCCGTCCTCCTGCTCGGCATCGGGCCGATCGGGCTCGCCTTCTTCACCTGGGATGTCGGCATGAAGCATGGTGACATCCAGGCGCTCGGCGGGCTGTTCTACGTGGCGCCGCTGGGTTCTACGGCGCTGCTCATCCTCTTCGGCAAGGGCGAGGCGAGCTGGATCATCGGTGCCGCGACCCTGCTGATCGTCGGCGGCGCAGCGTTGGCGACGCTCGACGTCCTCCGCCGTCAGCCCGGCTCCCAGCCCTGAGGCGCCATTTCGAAGGATGAGAACTCAAAGGCCGGGGCCACGGCGCAGCCGACCAAGGTGAAGGCGCCGCGCGGCTTCGCCGACTGCCAGCGATTGGCCGGCACCACGACCTGCGGGTTCGTGCGGCCGAGGACGTGGCGCTCGACAATTTTGCCGTCGGACAAGGACAGTTCGAGATCCTCGCCGTCATGGAAATGCCAGATCTCGACCGCGTCGGTGACGCGATGCCAGCGCGAGACCTCGCCGGCCTTGAGCAGGTAGAGGATGGCGGTCAAGGCGCCGCGACCGCCCGAGGCCGGACGGTCGCGGAAAGTCTCGCGGTAGTGGCCGCCCTCGGGATGAGGTTCGAGCCCGAGGCGTGCGATCAGCGCGTCGGCGCTCACATCTGGAAGGGCTTGGTCGCCTGCATCGACGGCCGGGAAGAGAAGCGCTCATACCAGGACGCAAGCTTTGGCCGGGTCTTGCGGATGTCGCCGGCGACGTCGCGGAACTCGAGCCAGCCGATCGAGCAGGCAAGCGCGATCTGCCCGAGATTGATCGGGCCGGTGAGGAGGGCGGAGTCGTGCTCCGCCATGTCGAGGCCCTGGATCACCTTGGTCATCTGGCCCCTCGTCCACTCCTCCGAGCGCTTGTCCTCGGGCCGCACGATGGTCTCGTAGCGGCAGAGCAGGCCGGCGTCGGTAATGCCGTCGGCCATCGCCTCCCAGCGGCGCGCGCGCCAGCGGTCGGGGCCGGAGCGCGGGATCAACGGCGTGCCGGCGTGCTGCGAGTCGAGATACTCGCAGATCACGCGGGAGTCGTAGAGCGCAAAACCATCATCGGTGACCAGCGTCGGCACCTTCATCAGCGGATTGTCCTTGGCGACGTCCGGGTTCGGCTTCACCGGCGTCACCGCGGTCGGGATCTGCTGGATGCGCCCGTCGAGGCCGGTCTCGATCGCGGTGATCATCACCTTGCGGACATAGGGGGAGGCGGGGTTGAAGTAGAGCTTCATCGGTTTCCTCGTTCAGGGACTAGAAAACGTCCTTGGCCTTGCGCACGGCGGCGAAGACGGCGATCGGATCGCCGCCGCCGAGGCCGACGCCGCGAGCCAGGGCCGGCTGATCGGCGCGAAGGAAGGGATTGGTCTCGCGTTCCTCGGCCATGGTCGAGGGCACGGTCGGCTTGCCCTCGGCGCGCAGAGCATCGACACGTCGGCTGCGGTCCTGGAGCGCGGGATTGCCGCCGTCGACGGAGAGCGCGAAGCGGATGTTCGATTGCGTGTATTCATGCGCGCAGTAGATGCGGGTAAGGTCGGGCAGGCGCCGGAGCTTGCCCAGCGAGGCCCACATCTGCTGCGGCGTGCCTTCAAACAGCCGCCCGCAGCCGCAGGCGAACAGCGTATCGCCGCAGAACAGCGCGTCTGACTCGCCGAACCAATAGGCGATGTGACCGCGCGTGTGGCCGGGGACGTCGAAGACCTCGGCCGCGGCGTCGCCGAGCTTGAAGGCGTCGCCGTCGCCAACCTCGATCTGGATGCCGGGGATGCGGTCGCGGTCGGCTTTCGGGCCGACGATGGTACAGCCGGTCGCAGCCTTGATCGCCATATTGCCGCCGACATGGTCGCCATGGTGGTGGGTATTCAGGATGTGCGTGATCTTCCACCCGAGCGTCTTGGCGCGCTCGAGCACCGGATCGGAGACCGCCGGGTCGACGACCCCGACCTTGCCGGTCGCGCGGTCGCGAACCAGGTAGACATAGTTGTCCTTGAGAACCGGGATCTGCTCGACGTCGATTTGGCTCATGAAGGGGCTCAGGCTCGGGGCGGCGGACGATAGCAGAGCATGCTAAAGTAAGACCATGTTCACGGACATCGTGGATCTCCGGGACTTCTATGCCTCGCGCCGCGGACAGGTGGCGCGGCGATTGATTCGCGCCCGCATCCGCCGGCTCTGGCCAGACATCAGGGGCCTTTCGGTGCTCGGCCTCGGCTTTGCCACCCCCTACCTCACGCTTTACCGCGAGGAGGCGCAGCGCGTCGTTGCCGCCATGCCGGCGAGCCAGGGGGTCCTGCCCTGGCCGCGCCCGGGCCCCAATCTCGTGACGCTTGCCGAGGAGATGGAGCTGCCCTTTGCCGACCTCTCCTTCGACCGGGTGCTGCTGGTCCACGCCCTCGAAGGTGCCGAGCAGCTGCGCCCGATGCTACGCGAGGTCTGGCGCGTGCTTGCCGGCAACGGCCGCCTCCTGGTGGTGGCCCCCAACCGCCGCGGCGTCTGGGCGCGCAGCGACCGCACGCCCTTCGGCCACGGTCAGCCCTACTCGCTGGGCCAGCTCTTCCGGCTGCTGAGGGACACGCTGTTCACCCCGGTGCAGAGCGCGTCTGCGCTCTTCCTGCCGCCGCAGGCGCTGGTGCCGCTGGCGCGCTGGTCGCGCGACATCGACGAGTTCGGCGAACGCTGGGCCTCGACTTTTGCCGGCGTCGTCATGGTCGAGGCGGCAAAGCAGATCTATGCCGGCACCGCGATCCCGCAAGGTGTTCGCAAGCGCAAGCGCGTGCTGGTGCAGATCCAGGGCGGCGCCGTCGCCGCTTCCGACCGGCACTCACGCGAAGAGTCCTAGGTCCGACCCAGCATCGGGGTTTAGCCCAATGCATCCGCATGCCGGAAGCCTTTGATTTTGTCGGTTTCCGCGACTACACCTAGCGGCCCTTGTCCCTTGTTTCCGCGATGCCAGCGCCGACCCAGACCCTCGACGAGATCCGCGCCGAGATCGACCGCATCGACCGGGCGGTTCACGACCTGCTGATGCAGCGGGTCGAGGTCGTGCGCAAGGTCGGCAAGGTCAAGGGGACCTCGGCGCCCAAGTGGCGGCCGGCACGCGAGGCGGCGCTGATCCGCCGCCTGGTTGCTCGCCACAAGGGCGAGATGCCGGTCCGCGTGCTGGTGCGGATCTGGCGCGAGATGATCGTCGGCGGCTCGCTCGCGCTGCAGGAGTCGGTTTCGGTCGCTGTGGTCGACCGCTGCTGGGACCTGGCGCGCGACCACTTCGGCGCTGGCGTTCCCTTCAAGCGGTGTTCGGCCGCCCGGATCGTGCGCGATGTGGCAGGCGGCAAGGCGACGATCGGCGTGCTGCCGCTGGGCGGCCAGGGCGGCTGGTGGAAGGGGCTACCCAAAAGCACGGAGGCCCCGCGTATCGTTGCCAAGCTCCCTTTCGTGGGAGGCGCGGGCGATGCCGTTGCGATCGCGCGCGTCGCCTTCGAGCCATCGGGGAGCGATCGCAGCCTTCTTGTCGTCGAGAGCCGTCCCAAGCTGGGCCGCGCTGCGGTGATCGCGGCCCTGCGCGAGGCCGGGTTTTCGGCGCGCATGCTCGCCGAGGAGGGATCGTCGGCCCTCGTCGAGACCGATGGCTTCGTCGGCGAGGATGATGCGCGGCTCGCGGCGTTGCGTGAGGTGCCGCGCCTAAGTCGCGTGACCCAGATCGGCGGCTATGCGCTGCCGCTGTCGAAGCAGTGAGTTCGGAGCAGACTATGCCAGACGCCCCAGTTCCCCAGCCCGGCATCATGGAGCTGACACCCTACAAGGCGTTCGCAAAGCCGAAGCGGCCGGGCCGCCTGATCCGCCTGATGGCGAACGAAGGCGCGCTCGGTCCAAGCCCGAAGGCGATCGAGGCCTACAAGGCCGCCGCCGTCGAGATCAGCCGCTATCCGGAAAGCGGCTCCGGAACGCTTGTTTCGGCGCTCGCCAAGCATCACGGGCTCAAGCCCGACCAGCTCGTGATCGGCAACGGTTCGGACGAGCTAATCGAGCTCATTTGCCACTGCTTCGCCGGCCCGGGCGACGAGGTGATCTACACGCAGTACGGCTTCGTCATGTACCCGACCTGCGCGCGCGCCTCCGGCGCGACGCCGGTCAAGGTGCAAGATGACGGTTTCACCGCGAGCGTGGATGCGATCCTGGCGAAGCTGTCGGCGAAGACGAAGATCGTCTTCCTCGCCAATCCCAACAACCCGACCGGCACCTACCTGCCGCGTTCGGAGGTCGAGCGCCTGTGGAAGGCGCTGCCGAAGCACGTCGTCCTCGTGCTCGACGCGGCCTATGCCGAATATGTCGAGCGCAACGACTACTCCTCAGGCGTCGAGCTGGCTGAGACGGCGCCGAACGTGATCATGCTGCGCACCTTCTCCAAGCTCTATGGCCTTGCCGGCTTACGGCTGGGTTGGGGCTATGGCGCGCCGGCGGTCGTCGATGTGCTGAACCGCGTGCATGGCGTCTTCAACGTCAACGCCGCGGCGCAGGCCGCCGGTGTCGCCGCGCTGGAGGATGTGCCGTTCCAGGATCGTTCCAAGAGCCACAACCGCATCTGGGTTCCGCGCGTGCAAGAGATGCTGAGGAAGCTCGGTCTTGAGCCGCAGCCGACCGTTGCTAACTTCATGCTGGTCAAGGTGCCTTCGAGCCTCGGCAAGACGCCGGACCAGATCCTCGCCTTCTGCGCCGAGCGCGGCGTATTCCTGCGCGAGATGAAGACCTACGGCATGATCGGGTACTTCCGCTTCTCGGTCGGCACCGAGGAGGAGAACCAGATCCTGATCGACACACTGTCGGAGTGCCTCCGTGGCTGAGCTCTTCGGTCGCGTCGCCATCATCGGCATCGGGCTGATAGGCTCGTCGATCGCGCGCGCCCTCAAGGAGAACGATGTCTGCCGCGAGATCGTCGTCGGTGACATCAATGCGGCGCATGGCAGGCGCGCGGAGGAGCTCGGCCTCTGCGTCGCCGCGCATACCGACGTCGCCAAGGCGGTCGACGCGGCCGACCTCGTCATCCTCTGCACGCCGATGTCGACCTATGAGTCGATCGCCGAGAGGATCGCCCCGGCGCTCAAGCAGCGCGCTGTCGTCACCGACGTCGGATCGGTCAAGCAGGCGGCGATCAAGGCGGTGAAGCCGAGGCTGCCTTCGCATGCGCGCTGGATCGCCGGCCATCCCGTCGCCGGCACCGAGAATTCAGGACCGGATGCCGGCTTTGCCACCTTGTTCAAGGGCCGCTGGTGCATCGTGACGCCGGAATCCGACACCGACGCCGATGCTCAGGCGCAGGTGCAGGCGATGTGGACGGCGTTCGGCTCGAACGTCGTTTCGATGGATGCCGAGCACCACGACCTGGTGCTGGCCATCACCTCGCACCTGCCGCATCTGATCGCCTATACGATCGTCGGCACCGCAACCGATCTCGAGATGACCTTGCAGTCCGAAGTGATCAAGTTCTCTGCCGGCGGATTTCGCGATTTCACGCGCATCGCCGCCTCCGACCCGATCATGTGGCGAGACGTCTTCCTCAATAATCGCGAAGCGGTGCTGGAGATGCTGCAACGCTTCACCGAGGATCTGTCGCATCTGCAGCGCGCTATCCGCTGGGGCGAGGGACACAAGCTCGAGGAGCTGTTCACGCGTACCCGCTCGATCCGCCGCAGCATCATCGAGGCGAAGCAGGCCTAGCCCGGGCTTCTCACGCTGGTTACGGCCTGCGCCGGTTGAAGAAGCCGACAGGGTGCGTAGCCGCGCTCGCCCGATGCGCTGCATCGGTCGGCGCGCGGCTCCTGCCCTGTCGGCTTCTTCAACCGGCCCTCCGGGTTGCCTTTCGGAGGGCACCTCTGGCGTCGGGCGGCTCAACCCTATGCTCGATATGCTTTTCGCCGCCCGACGCCATATCTGCCGCGCCGAAAGCGCAACGCAGGCCGCAACCAGCGTGAGAAATCCGGGCTAGGGGGCGAGCGGCTTCAGGGTGGCGACGGCGACCGGGCCCAGGAACAGCTTCCCGTCCTGCGCGGTGAGCGGCACCGACACTTCCAAAGAGCCGTTCGCGGTCGGCTGCGCCAGCAGGCCGAGCACGATCTTGGCGATCGACGCCTCCGGGGCACGGATCTGTCCCTTGGCGACGAGCCGGTCGAGCACCGGCGCCAGGCCCTGAAGCTTGGCGGTGCCGGCGCCGAGCGGGCGCATCTGCGCGTCCAGCGCCAGCGTCGCATCGCCGACGAGCCTGAGCGGACCCCAGGCGAGCTGCAGGCGAGTGAAGTCAGCCGTGCCGCCGGCGTCCCGCCAGCCGGCGAGGCTGGCGATCGGCCCCTTGATAGCCCCTTCTAGCTCGAGGTCGAAGGGATCGGGGAACAGGAGCTGCGCGGCGAAGGGCGGTGCCGGCTGCGCCTGCCAGAGCGTCAGCTTGCCGGCGAGGCTCTCCCCTTGCCAATCCTTCGTCGCCGGATCGAAGCGATCGATCACCATGCGTGCGCGCTCGGCGCGTCCGAGATCGTCCGTCAGCAGGCGCGCGGCCGCTGCATTGCCATCGACGATCAGCTGCGTCGCAAGCCCGTTCTCGATCGTGATGATGCCGGATACCTTCTCGACGGATACGGCAGTGTCCGGACCCGTTACCGCCAGCCGCAGCGCGGACAGGTCGATTCGGTCCATGCGCCACGGAAGCCATGTGGCATGCAGCGCCGACGCCTCGCCGGACCACCCGTCCTTGGCGAGCCGCGGCTGGGCGATCGTCAGCACGAAGGATGTGGGAAAGCCGGTGACGCTCAGGGACTGCCAGGCGAGGGAATAGCCCTCGGCACGCCGCAGCTCGGCCCAGGCAAGGAGCTGGCCCTCGATCTGCCGCGCCAGAAGATGCCAGCCGACGGCGCCGAGCGCGGCCGCAACGGCGATCGCGATGACGATCCGGGAGAGTAAACGCCGGCCGCGGACGGTCAGCGGCGGATCGGCGGTCACGGAGTGACGCGTTCGGGCGGCAAGGTCAGCCGGACGGTGGTGCCAGCGCCGCTACGGCTCGTGATGTCGAGTCGACCGCGGTGCAGCTCGGCGATTCTTTTAGCGATCGGCAGCCCGATGCCTGAGCCGGAGCGTTCGCGCGCGTATCCTCGCGAGATCTGCTCGAAGGGCTCCATCGCGCGGGGCAGATCCTCGGGCGCTATGCCGATGCCGGTATCGACGACCTCGATGACCAACCCGTCGCGGCTGCGCTGCGCGCCGATCCGCACGGAACCGCCGGCCGGCGTGAACTTGATCGCGTTCGAGATGAGATTGAGGATCGCCTGGCGGATCAGCTTTTCGTCGCCGCGGAGCGCAGGAAGGCTCTCGACCAGCTCCATCTTGAGATCGACCCGGGCCTCCTCGGCATGGGGCTGTGCCAGCTGCCAGCAGCGCTCGATTGCTGCTCCGATCGAGAATATCCCTTCCTGCAGGTCGAGGCGGCCGGCGTCGGCCTTCGACAGGTCGAGGATGTCGTTGATGAGCGTGAGAAGACGGCGGGCGCCGCTATGAATCTCGTTGGTGTAGCTCTCGAGCCTGCCTTGCTGGGGAACTCCGGGGAGGCTGCCGATCAACGCTGCATAGCCAATGATGGCATTGAGGGGAGTCTTCAGCTCATGCGTCATCATGGCGAGGAACTCGGCCTTGGCGCGGCCCGCGCTTTCGGCGTTGACGCGTGCCTGGTCCAGATGCTCGATCATCTCCATGCGTTCGAAGCGGAGACGAAGCGACTCCTCCAGCAGCGCTCCCATCACCCGGACCGACGCGACCAGGACGACCAGGAAAAGCACGAAGCAGGCCGCAAACACCAAATAGACGAACTCTCCGGTGACCGCGAGCAAGATGATCACCGGCGGAATGTGCATCGCGAGGTAGGCGAGATAAGCAGCGGGCAGAGCGGAAAGCACAGCAAGCCCGCCCGAGGCGACGCCTGTCGCCGCCATCGTCATTGCGACCAAATTTATTGCCGAGGTCGGATCGAAGAACAGCCAGACGGAAGCACCCCAGCCGATTCCCGATATGCCGGTGGTGAGGACTGCGATGCGCCCCCAACGCACCGCCGCCTCGACTCCCGGAGAGACGTGCCGGAACATAAGCTGCAGCACGAGCCGGCCGATCTGGATCGCGACCATGGTCGCGATCCAGCCGATCAGGGTTACTGACAACCCCGACTCGGACCACAGGATGGTTACGAGGAAGCAGGCGATCGCCAGGCTGGCGGCGATCGTGGCCCTCTGCTGTTTGTAGAACAGCCGCACGCGCTCGGCGTGGACACGAGCGGCGAGGTCCACGGCTCCATCGCTCGGAGCGTTGACGGTGTCCGATCGGCCCGCGTCATCCACAGCGGGAGTAGCCGCAGTTGCTGCAGAGATCGCATCCTTCCTGACGGATCAGCGAAGGCTGGCCGCACTTCATGCATTGTCGAGGCCGCGTGCCCATCGGGCTCGGCAAGCCGACGACCTTGCGTTCGGCGGCAGCCTCGATCTCGGGCCCGTTCGGCTGCAGAAAGCCGATATCGATCATGTGCCGCTCGATCACATCGCCGATCGCGGCCAGCAGCGAAGGTACGTAGCGCCCGCCCATCCACTGGCCGCCGCGCGGGTCGAACACGGCCTTCAGCTCCTCGACGACGAAGCTGACATCGCCGCCGCGGCGGAAGACCGCGGAGATCATCCGCGTCAGCGCCACTGTCCAGGCATAGTGCTCGGTGTTCTTCGAGTTGATGAAGACCTCGAAGGGCCGGCGGCGCCCATCCTGCACGATGTCGTTCAAGGTGATGTAGATCGCATGGTCGCTCTCCGGCCATTTGATCTTGTAGGTCTTGCCCGGTAGTTCCTCCGGCCGGTTCAGCGGCTGGGTCATGTAGACGACGCCGCCGGCGTCGAGAGCATCCACCGGCTTTGCCGTAACGTGCGTCATCTTCGGCGCCTCGAGCGGCAGCTCCCGCTGGCCAGCCGAATCCTCGGTCCTGATCGACAGGACCGAGCCGGTGACGTCGTTGGGCCGATAGGTCGTACAACCCTTGCAGCCGAGATCGTAGGCCTGCTGATAGATGTCCTTGAAGGCCCCGAAGCTGAGCTCTGCCGGGACGTTGATCGTCTTGGAGATCGAGCTGTCGATGTATTTCTGCACCGCGGCCTGCATCACCACATGGTCGCTCGGGGCCAGCGTCTGCGCATTGACGAAATAGTCCGGAAGGGGAGCGGCCTCGCCCTTGAGCCGCCGGAAGCGGCGATAGGCGGCATCGGTCACTTCTTCCTGACGGCGGGAACCATCCGGCATCAGCACGGAGCGGGTATAGCTGTAGCTGAAGACCGGTTCGAGGCCCGAGGATACGTTGTCGGCGAGCAGCGAGATCGTGCCGGTCGGCGCGATCGAGGTGAGCAGCGCGTTGCGGATGCCGTGCCTGGCGATGTCGGCGCGAAGGTCTGCATCGAGATCGGCGATCGACTCGCCGGCCGAATACTTCTCGGCATCGAACAGCGGGAAGGGGCCTTTTTCCTTGGCGATCTCGACCGAGGCCGCATAGGCGGCGCGGCGCAGCGTCGCCATCCAGGTCTCGGTCAGGCGCACCGCCTCTTCGCTGCCGTAGCGCGCTCGGCAATAGAGAAGCGCATCGGCAAGTCCGGTGACGCCGAGCCCGATGCGACGCTTCGCCTTGGCCTCCTCGGCCTGCTGCAGCAGCGGGAAGTTCGAGATGTCGATGACGTCGTCCATCAGGCGGACGGCGACCGCGGTCAGCCTTGCCAGCCGGTCGAGATCGAGCGCGGCGCTCTCCTCGAAGGGATTGTCGACGAGACGAGCGAGATTGATCGAACCGAGCAGGCAGGCCCCATAGGGCGGCAAGGGCTGCTCGCCGCAGGGATTGGTCGCGCTGATCGTCTCGGCGTACCAGAGATTATTCCGCTTGTTGATGCGGTCGATGAAGATCACGCCGGGCTCGGCATAGGCGTAGGTCGCCCGCATGATCTTTTCCCAGAGCGCGCGCGCCTGGACGGTCTTGAAGGTGACGCCGCCGAAATGCAGCTCCCAGGCCTGGTCCTCGCGCACCGCCTGCATGAAGGCGTCGGTGACCAGGACCGAGAGGTTGAACATGCGGAGCCGGCCGGGCTCCTGCTTGGCGTCGATGAAGGCCTCGATGTCGGGATGGTCGCAGCGAAGCGTCGCCATCATCGCGCCGCGGCGGCTGCCGGCGCTCATGATGGTGCGGCACATGGCGTCCCACACGTCCATGAAGGAGAGCGGACCCGAGGCGTCGGCGCCGACGCCCTTGACCGGAGCGCCCTTCGGACGGAGCGAGGAGAAGTCGTAGCCGATGCCGCCGCCCTGCTGCATGGTCAGCGCAGCTTCGCGGAGATGGGTGAAGATGCCGCCCATGTCGTCGGGGATCGTGCCCATAACGAAGCAGTTGAAGAGCGTCACCTGTCGCGCCGTGCCCGCGCCGGCGATGATGCGGCCGGCGGGCAGGAACTCGAAATCGGCCATCGCCGCTTCGAACTTCTCCGCCCATTCGGCACGGAGCTCGGGTTTCTCGGCCTGGGCGACGGCCGTCGCGACGCGATGCCAGGTGTCGGCCAGGGTCTTGTCGATCGGCTGGCCGTCGGCGCCGCGGAAGCGGTATTTCATGTCCCAGATCTGCTGGGATATCGCCGAGACCTGACTCATCGCGTCCAATCTACCCTGAAAGCTCCGCCCGGGGGCTGGCTCTCATCCAACCCATTGACGATATTGCCAGAAACTTAGCGCGAGATTTGCGGAGCCGCATGCGCCGCAGAACAAAGAGCATACGGCGGCCGCGTTCGGGCTGTCAAACGCCCGCGCGATCATGCAGCGCCAGCCGATCAGCGGCGACGCGGGCGATCGCATCGGCTTGCCGGCCTCGGCCTGGGCCGAAATGAGCCCACAGTCCAAAGGCCTGAGGCAAATGGAAAAAAGCTGGCGTGAGGGGGCCGCCTTGACGCTCCGGGACCCCGTTCCTAGATTGATTGCCATCGGGCGCCCGTCCAGGGCGCCCGTGGCGTCTCAAAGCGTTTCCGGGGATCCCGCGATGTCCGAAGCCACCACCAAAGTCAGCGATGCCAACTTCGAGGCCGATGTCCTTCGTTCGGCGCGGCCGGTCCTGGTCGATTTCTGGGCCGAATGGTGCGGTCCCTGCAAGATGATCGGCCCGTCGCTCGAGGAGCTCGCCAAGGAGTATGGCGAGAAGGTCACCATCGCCAAGGTGAACATCGACGAGAGCCCAAGTGTGGCCAGCCGCTACAATGTCCGCTCGATCCCGGCGCTGATGGTCTTCAAGGGCGGCCAGGTCGCCGCCAGCCGCATCGGCGCCATGCCGAAGAACAAGATCAAGGAGTGGGTCGACTCCGTCATCTGACGGCGCCCCTGTCGCTGGTCCGGACTCAACCGTTCTCAGCCAGCACCGATCCCGCGAGATAGAGCGAGCCGCAGATCAGGATGCGGCTCTCGGGCCCGCCCTTGCCGACAATGTCGGCCACGGCCGCGGTGACGCTCGGTGAGGCCGTTGCCGACAAGGCGAGAGTTCGTGCCGCGGCCGCGATCGCTTCCGGGTCGTGGGTCGACGGCAGGTCCGGGATGGCGACGCCGTGCACGGTGTCGACGAGACCGAGAAAGGGGCGAAAGATCGCCTCCGGCTTTCGGTTCTTCTGGGTGGCGAAGATCAGGTGCAGCGGACGCCTGGGCCAGCTTCTGAGCGTCTCCGCGACCACCTCCGCGCCGCCCTCGTTGTGGGTGCCGTCGAGCCACAGCTCCCAGCCTGGCGGGAGCTGCGCGACCAGCGGTCCCTTGCTCAGGCGCTGCAGCCGCGCCGGCCAGCGCACCGTGCCGAGCCCTGCGGCGATCGCCGCGTCCGGGACCTTGAGCTCGGGGTATGCCTCGAGCACGGCGATCGCGGTGCCGGCATTCGGATACTGGTAGTCGCCAAGAAGACCGGGCCTCGGCAGCAGGCGCTTGCCCTTGGCGCTCTCGTAGCCCAGCCGGCCGTCCGGCTCCTTCCACGCGCGCCATTCGCGCCCGGAGCGGAACAGCGGCGCACCGATGGACGCCGCCTTGGCATCGAACACGGCGGCAGCTTCCGGATGCTGAGGGCCGATGATCGCCGGGCAGCCGGGCTTGATGATCTCCGCCTTCTCGGCGGCGATCTTCGCCAACGTATCGCCGAGATAGTCCATATGGTCGAAGGAGATCGGCGTGATCGCGGCGGCGGCGGGACGATCGACCATGTTGGTCGCATCATGTCTGCCGCCAAGCCCGGTCTCCAGCAGCACGACATCTCCGGGGATGCGCGAGAAGGCGAGGAAAGCTGCGGCAGTGATCAGCTCGAAATGCTGTGCGCCGATGCCCTCGGCCGCCTTTACTACCTCTTCCAGCAGGTCGGCCATCAACTCCGTCTCGATATCGCTGCCGGCGAGATAGATGCGCTCATTGATGCGCACGAGATCGGGCGAGATCGTCATGTGCACGCGCAGGCTTGCGGCCTCGCACATGGCGCGGAGGAAGGCGACGAGCGAGCCCTTGCCATTGGTGCCGGCGACATGGACCGCAGGCGAAATCCGCTTCTGCGGATCGCCGAGACGCGCCAGCAGAGTTCGCATCTTGTCGAGCGAGAACTTGCCGGGATGGGTGCGCTGCGCCTTGAGCGGGTCGAGAATCCGCTGGATGCGCTCGTCGGGAGTGGCCACGGCCTCAGCTCCGCGGCTGCTGCGGAATCTCGAAATCGGGGGTCGGCAGGACGACGATCTCGGCGACCGGTTTAGGCCGCATCAGAAGGCCGAGGATGCGCGCCAGCGTCGCCTTGAGCTCCGGCCGCGGCACCACGAGATCGACCATGCCGTGGTCGTGCAGATATTCCGCACGTTGAAAGCCCTCCGGCAGCTTCTCGCGGATCGTCTCCTGGATCACGCGTTGGCCGGCAAAGCCGACAAGGCTCGCAGGTTCAGCGAGATGGATGTCGCCCAGCATGGCGAAGGAGGCGGTGACGCCGCCCGTGGTCGGATCGGTCAGCACGACGATGTAAGGAAGACCGGCCGACTTAACCTCCTCGACTGCAAGCACGGTGCGCGGCATCTGCATCAGCGAAAGGATGCCTTCCTGCATGCGCGCGCCGCCGGAGGCGGGAATCGCAATAAGTGCCGCCTGCTGCAGCTTGGCGAGGCGCGCGGCGGCGAGAAAAGCCTCGCCGACCGCGACACCCATCGACCCCGCCATGAAGTCGAAATTGAACGCCGCGACCACGGCCGGGCTGCCGCCGATGATGCCGTGCGCGACGGTCAGCGCATCCTGCTCGCTGGTCTCGCTCTGCGCCTCCTTGAGGCGCTCGGTGTAGCGGCGCCGATCGCGGAAGCGCAGCGGATCGAGCGGCGCCTTCGGCAGCTCGATGCGGGTGAAGCGCCCCTCGTCGAACAGCATCGACAGGCGCCTCGCCGCCGGCAGGCGCAGGTGATAGCCGCACTTGTCGCAGACATGGAGATTGGCTTCCAGGTCGCGGTGGAAAATCATCTGCCCGCATCCGGGGCATTTGTGCCAGAGATTGTCCGGGGTATCGCGCTTGACCAGCGCGCGCAGCTTCGGGCGGACGAAGTTGGTGAGCCAGTTCATGCGCTCGCCCTCGCAGTCCGCACGCCCTTGGCGAGATCGCCGATGAAGGCGAGCGTTTTCGCAACGGTCTCGCTCGGATGCTTTGGGTGATCGGCGATGATCTTGACCACGGCGGTTCCGACCACGGCCGCGTCGGCGACGCGCGCGACCGCAGCCGCCTGGTCGGGCGTGTTGATGCCGAAGCCGACGGCCACCGGAAGCGGCGTCACGCGCTTGAGGCGCGTTACGGCCTGCTCGATGTGCTTCAAGTCGGCGGAAGCCGTGCCGGTGATGCCGGTGATCGAGACATAGTAGATGAAGCCCGAGGTGTTGGAGAGCACCCTGGGCAGGCGCGCGTCATCGGTCGTCGGCGTCGCCAGGCGGATGAAGGCGAGTCCCTTTCTCAGCGCGGGAAGGCAAAGCTCTGCGTCTTCCTCGGGCGGCATGTCGACCATGATCAGGCCGTCGACGCCGGCCTTGAGCGCATCGTCGAGGAAACGGTCGACGCCATAGATATAGATGGGATTGTAGTAGCCCATCAGCACCAGCGGCGTCGCCTTGTCCGTCTCGCGGAAGCCGCGGACGAGACCGAGGGTTTTCTTCAGCGTCATGCCGGCTTTGAGCGCGCGCTGGCTCGCCGCCTGGATCGCCGGGCCGTCGGCCATCGGATCGGTGAAGGGCATGCCGAGCTCGATCAAATCGGCGCCGGCTTTCGGCAGGCCTTTCAGGATATCGAGCGAGATCTTGGGATCGGGGTCGCCGGCGGTGATGAAGATGACGAGGCCGGCACGCCTCTCCGCCTTCAAGGCGGCGAAGCGCTCGGCGATTCGCGTGGTCATATCGGTCGGCCCCGCTTGGCGAGGTGGCCGAGCACGGCGGCGAGATCCTTATCGCCGCGGCCGCACATATTCATGACCAGCAGATGGTCCTTCGGCAGCTTCGGCGCAATCTTCATGACATGCGCGAGCGCATGGCTCGGCTCCAGCGCCGGGATGATGCCTTCGAGGCGAGAGCAGAACTGGAAGGCCTCCAGCGCCTCGTCGTCGGTGATGCTGACGTATTCCGCCCGTTTCATGTCGTGCAGCCAGGAGTGCTCGGGCCCGATGCCGGGATAGTCGAGCCCGGCCGAGATCGAATGCGCTTCCTGAATCTGGCCGTCATCGTCCTGAAGCAGATAGGTGCGGTTGCCGTGCAGCACGCCCGGCCGCCCGCCGGTCAGCGAGGCGGCGTGCTTGCCGCTCGCTATGCCGTAGCCGCCTGCTTCGACGCCGATGATGCGCACCGTGGGCTCGTCGAGAAACGGGTGGAAAAGGCCCATGGCATTGGAGCCGCCGCCGATGCAGGCGACCAGCGTGTCCGGCAGGCGGCCTTCGGCTTCCATCATCTGCTGGCGGGTCTCGATGCCGATCACCGACTGGAAGTCGCGCACCATCGCGGGGTAGGGATGCGGGCCGGCGACCGTGCCGATGATGTAGAAATGCGTCTCGGCCTTGGCGACCCAGAAGCGGAGCGCTTCGTTCATCGCGTCCTTGAGCGTGGCCGAGCCCGAGGTCACCGGATGCACGGTGGCGCCGAGCAGTCGCATGCGCTCGACGTTCGGCTTCTGGCGCTCGATGTCCTCGGCGCCCATGAAGACGGTGCACTCCATGTCGAAGCGCGCGCAGACGGTGGCGGTGGCGACGCCGTGCTGGCCGGCGCCGGTCTCGGCGATGATGTGGCGCTTGCCCATGCGCTTGGCGACCAGCGCCTGGCCCAGGCAGTTGTTCACCTTGTGCGCGCCGGTGTGGTTCAGCTCGTCGCGCTTGAAGTAGATCTTGGCGCCACCCAGCTTCTCGGTGATGCGCTCGGCGAAATAGAGCGGGCTCGGTCGGCCGACATAGTGGGTGTGGAAGCTTGCCAGCTCCTTCTGGAAGAAAGGGTCGGCCTTGCACCGGGCATAGACGCGCTCAAGCTCGAGGATCAGCGGCATCAGCGTCTCGGCGACGTAGCGGCCGCCGAAGATGCCGAAATGCCCGCTCTCGTCGGGGCCGGTGCGGAAGCTATTGGGAGTGCTCACGAATCCATCGCTGTCGAGTCGCGCCCCGAGCGCCGGAGCGGGCCGGCACTATGCGTAAGCAGCGCGTAAGGCGCAAGCGGCCGCGATCGTGCCTTATGTCTTTGAGACTGAGCAAGAATTCCCGAAGCGCTTCGGCCGGGTCTGGACTTCGCGCCGGGTGCTCGCCAGAGTTTCCGTTGAGGCGTGCGAGGTACGCCTCTGAGGGAGGTCCGCCATGAAGATCCGCAGCCTGCTCCTTGGCTTGGTGCTCTCGTTGATCGGTGCGGCAGCCATGGCGCAGGGTTACCCGGCGGCGAAGGAAGGAAGCTGGATCGCCAAGGACTTCAAGTTTCACACCGGCGAGGTGATGCCGGAGCTCCGGCTGCACTACACGACGGTCGGCGATCCGGCCGGCGAACCCGTGCTGGTGCTGCACGGGACCTCGCAAGCCGGCACGGCGATGCTGAATCCGGCCTTCGCGGGCGAGCTCTTCGGTCCCGGTCAGCCGCTCGATGCGAGCAAGTACTTCATCATCCTCCCCGACGGCATCGGCCACGGGAAGTCGTCGAAGCCCTCGGACGGGCTTCGCGCCAAGTTTCCCCGCTACAACTACGACGACATGGTTCTGGCGCAGTACCGGCTCGTGACCGAAGGTCTCGGCGTCCGGCGGCTGCGCCTCGTGATCGGCAACTCGATGGGCGGCATGCATACCTGGCTCTGGGGTGCTGCCTATCCGAACTTCATGGATGCGCTGGTGCCGATGGCCTCGCAGCCGACCGAGATGGCGAGCCGCAACTGGATGATGCGGCGCCTGATCATCGACACGATCCGTACCGACCCGGAGTGGAAGGACGGCAACTACTCGACGCAGCCGCGCGCCTTCCGCACCGCCAGCATCTTCTACGGCATCGCCACCAATGGCGGCACGCTCGCCTTCCAGCAGATGGCGCCGACACGCGAGGCCGCCGACAAGCTGCTCGACCAGCGCCTGGCATCGCCGACCCAGGCGGATGCCAATGATTATCTCTACCAGTGGGACTCCTCGCGCGACTACGACGCCGCGCCGGGTCTCGAGAAGATCAAGGCGGCGTTGCTCGCGATCAACTCGGCCGATGACGAGCGCAACCCGCCGGAGACCGGGATCATGGAACGCGAGCTCAAGCGCGTGAAGAACGGCAAGCTCTACCTGGTGCCGGCAAGCGCCGACACACGCGGCCACGGCACGACCGCGAATGCGCGCTGGTGGAAGGGCCAGCTCCAGGAATTTCTTCAGACGGTGCCGAAGCGGGCGATGTAGTCCTCAGCCCCCGCTCAAGGCCTGGACGATGGCGATGTCGTCGGTGGCCTTGAGCGGGCGGGTCAGGTCGAAGACCTGCTCGCCATTGACGAAGAGCCGCATGTGGCGGCGCATGCGGTCGTGCTCGTCGACCATGCGGAAGCGAATGCCCGGATATTGCCGGTCGAGGTCGGCGAGCAGCGCGCCGACGGTGACGCCCTCGGCCTCCACCTGCCGCTGCCTGGTGTAGGAACGGAGCGGCGTCGGGATCAGGACCTTCATCCGATCTCCGCCGTCTCGACCGCGTAGATCTCCGGCAGGTGGCGGGCGAGGACGCCCCACTTCTCGCCTTCGTTGCGGCTGGCCCAGACCTCGCCAGAGGTCGTGCCGTAATAGATTCCGACCGGATCGCCTTTGTCGGCGGCCATCGCCTGGCGCTTGACCGTCCACCAGACTTGTCCTTCGGGCATGCCGGATGACAGGCGCTTCCAGCTCTTGCCGGCGTTGCGTGTGACGAAGGCGCCGGCGATGCCATCCGGGCTGGTGCGCGGCCATACGCCGCCGCCATCCATCGGGAACACCCAGGCGGTGTCGGGGTCGCGCGGATGCACGGTCATCGGCAGGCCGACATCGCCGACCTTCTTCGGCATCGCCTTGCCGACGCGCACCCACTCGGTCGACGGCCGGTCGAGGCGATAGATGCCGCAATGGTTCTGCTGCCAGAGTCGGTCCGGGTCGGAGGTCATGCGCACGCAATGCGGATCGTGGAAGGCGATGTTCGAGGCATCGAAGCCTTCGACCACCTCCAGCCCCTTCACCAGCGGCGTCCAGGTCTTTCCCTTGTCGCGCGTCTCATGCACGCCGCCGCCCGACATGGCGAAGTAGAGATGATTGGCATCGCGCGGGTCGATCAGGATCGAGTGCAGTTTCGGGCCATCGGGCGTGCCGTCCTGCTCGCTGCCGAACCACTCGCGGAATATGGGATCGTCGTGGAAGCTTGAGAACGGTGCCCAGGTGACGCCGCCATCCTCGGAGCGGAACAGGCCCTGCGGCGAGGTGCCGGCGTACCAGACATTCGGCTCGTTCGCATGCGCCGGCGTCAGCCAGAAAGTGTGATCGACCGAGCGATCGCGCATGCCTTCCGGCGACTTGGCGAAGGCGGGCGGCTTGGCCGCTTCCTTCCAGCTCTTGCCGAGATCGGTCGAGCGGAAGACGGTCGGCCCGAGATGGCCGGTCTTGGCCGCAGCGAGCAGCGTGCGGCCGTCGCGCGGGTCGAGCACCATATGGTTGATGATGTGGCCGAGGAAATGCGGACCGCTGGTCTTCCACGCGCGGCGTGCCGCATCGCTCCGATAGATCCATGCGCCCTTGCGCGTGGCGACGAGCACGGCGACGCCCGGCTTCGACGGGCTGCGCTTCGTGGGTTTCTTCTTCGCTTTCATCATCAACGTTCTCCTGAGACTCTCAGCGCCGCGTCGCGATCCATCTCAGCTCCCACCGTAGCGGTTCGGCGTAACGAGCACGGCCATGGTCACGCGCGAGATGCAGACGAGCTTGTCTTCCTCGTTGGTGACCCGGACTTCCCAGATATGGGTCGAGCGGCCGAGATGCACCGGCCGCGCCGTGCCGTAGACGAAGCCCGAGGATACGGCGCGGACGTGGTTGGCGTTGATCTCAAGCCCGACGCAGTGATGCTTGGAGGAATCGACGCTGAGGGTCGCGGCCCAGGAGGCGAGGGTCTCGGCCAGAGTGACCGAGGCGCCGCCATGCAGCACGCCAGCCGGCTGCTTGGTACGCTGGTCGACCGGCATCCGCGCCTTGAGATAATCCTCGCGGGGCTGTCCCAGATAACTACCTGAGATGACGCTTAACCCATTGTTTGATCTGGGTTAGTTGCTTGGATGGGTCACTGGTGTTGAAGCGCCACTCGCACTCTTTCAAGAATAGCCCGAAATGGGCCTTCGGGACACCGTTGAACTTGCGCATGTGGCGCTTGGCCTGGTTCCAGAAGTTCTCGATGCCGTTGATGTGATTCTGCCGATCAGCGAAGAGCTCGGAGTGATTGATCCGGAAGTGCTTGAAGTCGGATACGTCGAGCACGTTGTAGCCCTTCCAGCAATCGGAATAGAC
>Ga0194132_10004586_pt1 | contig 23370 bp, 25 predicted proteins | sample TA2KigOf80mmetaG_FD_148612 | JGI IMG/M metagenome (GOLD analysis project Ga0194132, IMG submission 148612) | Freshwater microbial communities from Lake Tanganyika, Tanzania - TA2015054 Kigoma Offshore 80m | ecosystem: Environmental > Aquatic > Freshwater > Lake | place: Tanzania: Lake... | reverse complement strand
GGGTCCCTCGGCGAACGCGACCCGGCGCAGCCCGAGCAGCCGCCACTCGAGGCGTCCGGCGCCGTCCACTGCGTAGTCGCCGCCGGAGACCACGCCCGCGACCCGGCCCCACCACACGAGACCGCTCGTGGGGGCGAGCACCTCGTGCGAGCGGAACCGCATCCACCGTCCGCCGAGGCGGATCTCCCCCCGGATCGTCAGGCGGACTGCCCGCGCGAGCGGGGTCCCCGGCGCGATCGCGGCGGCAAAGAACGAACGCACCGGCGCGTCGAGCGCGTCGAGCGCGTCGGGCTCGAACGGGGGCGCCGGCACCTGCGGGACGAGCGCCTGTGCGACCCGCCGCCACCGCCCGTGGCGGTCCGGTCCCACCGGTTTAGGGCACCATGACGTCGGCCACGGCCCGCCGTGGCTCGCGCGCGGGGGGACGTCCGCACCCCGACCGCAGGAGCACGCCCACGCCGAGGCCGCGCGCGGCGTGCTCGATCATGCCCAGCGCCGCTCCGCACGACACGGTGAGCTCGCGGTCGTCGGGATCCACCACGGGGAGCCCGCGGGGCCGGTCGGCAAGCACCTCGAGGCGATCACCACCCACCCGGAACGACCACGGCTGGGTGTTGTGCCCCGACGGCGCAAGGACCGCGTAGCGGACGAGGAACCCCAGCCGGGCCGCGTCGGCGGCGGACGCCGGGAAGTCCCCCGCATCCACGCCCCAGGGGACGAGCACCTCGCCGGCGCGAGTCACGTGCGCATCGTATCGGCAGACGCCGGTGGCGGCTCCCGGCGGCCGCCGGCGCGGGTGACGAGCACGCCCACGAGGAAGACGATCAGCCCGAGCGCCGGCGTGAGCGGCACCGCGGCGTACGACGTGACCCGCCCGAACGGGAAGCCGCCCATCCCCGTGGCCGCGAGCGCCAGCAGGCCCAGGCCGGTGCCCAGCGCTCCCACGCCGGCCACGACCGACCAGCCCAGTGCGGTGCCGGCCCGGGGTGGTGGCGGCTCCAGCCACGGGATCGGCAGGTGCTCGAACGGCGCCATCAGCGCGACCAGCACCACCGTCACGGCGAGGAACACCACCAGGTGCGCGACGGTCGCCGGCCAGAACCGCCACGGGCCGACCGGGCCGCGGTCGAGGTCGAGCTCGTGCTCCACCACCGTCACGAGCACCAGCGCCGTGAGATGCCAGAGGTACAGCGTCATCGCCACGCCGCCGCCGGCGACCACCGCGTGCCAGGCCCGGGGCCGGTCGCACCAGCGCCGGAGGTGCGGCCAGGCCCAGCCCACCACGCACACCAGCACCACGGAGTGCAGCGCGAGGGCCAGCGTGGGCGGCGCCATGTTGGAGATCGGCTCGCCGGGCAGCCCGACCATCGACAACGGGTACGGGAACGACTGCACCAGCACCACGTTGACCGCCACCGTCGCAATCGCGATCCACAGCAGCCGCCGGCGCGCGGCGACGCCCTTGTCGACCTCGTCGCGCACGGCGAGGCCGAGCGCAGCGGTCATGAACCACACGATCAGGAAGTTGGCGACCGCGATGCCGTCGTCGATGTGGAAGCGGGCGAGGTCGACCACGGCGATCGGTACCAGCAGCCAGAGCGCGCCCACGAGCCCGTGCCGGGCCAGCCCCAGCTGCCACGACGTCGTCATGATCACGAGGATGTAGACGCCCAGGAACCAGAGGAGCTGGGTGCTGAGCTTCCCGAGCGGCGCGGCGGCGTCGGGGAGGATCGCGTTCAGCGCGAGCACGAGCGGCACCCACACCGCGAGGTACACGAACAGCGGGCGCACCAGCCGCCGCTCGCGGTGCCACACCCACGCCCGCCACGGCTCGCCCCGCCGGCGCGCGCCGGCGAGCGAGCCCCGGTTGGAGATCGCACCCGCCGCGAAGAACACCGGCATGATCTGCAGCGCCCAGGTCGCGATCTTCAGCTCCGGGATCTCCGCGAGCAGGTTGGTCATGCGCGGCGTGTCGCGCTGCCACACCACGACGGCCATGAGCGCGTGCCCGAGCACCACGATCGTGAGGCTGGCGACCCGCAGGAGGTCGACCACCCGGTCGCGGGTCTCCGGCGTGGCCGCGGCCACGGGGGCGCTGCGACGCCAGATCACCACCCCCGGGATCCAGCGCTGCGGATCGCGGGTCACATGGAGGCGCTGTCGTCGACCGGTACCTCGAGCGGCGCGCAGAGCGTGTCGGGGGCGGGGGTCATCAGCTCCTCACGCCAGCGGGTGGCCCACTCCCGAGCACGCGCGTGCCAGCGCTCGATGCGCGCGTCGCCGTCGACCCCGGCCGCGTCGGCACCGAGCACGCCGCGCGCGACGTCGCGGGCCTTGGCCATCCGCACGTGGTCCTCGGGCTCGGTGGCCCACACCGTGCACACCTCGTGGTCGTGCATCATCACCTCGTAGAGGCCCACGAGGTGGTGGCCGTACTCGGCCATGAGCGGCGCCCGCTCCTCCTGCACCGCCGCGAGGTAGTCGAGCGCGGTGCCGGGGCGCACCTCCGTGAGCTCGTGGACGAACAGCGAGCCCCGCACGTCGTCGGCGGCGAGCGACTGCATCGTGGGGCAGCCCGGCGCGCCGGCGAGCAGCCGATCGAACCCGCCGGTGCGGTAGCCGTAGGCGGTCGTCCACCATCCCTCGAGGTGGGCGTTGGACATGCGCTTCATCCCGAGGCGGTCGACCTTGCCGTACCACCCGTCCCACCCCCCGGGGATGTCCCAGATGTTGACCACCTGGGGCCACCGACCCGTGATGCCCATCACGTACCAGGTGCCGAGCAGCTCGAAGCCGACCTTCTCGTGGCCGGCCTGCTGCTTGGTGTGCTCCATGTAGTCCCACTGGTGCTGCCCCACGATGTCGATGTACTCGTGCAGGAACAGCGGACGTTCTCCGGGCGCGGTCATGGCCGCATCTTGACGCCTCGTCGGGTCGCTCCGCTCGCTCGAGGGCTCCACCCCCGCTGGGCGGCACTTCGGTTCGAGGCCAGGACGCTCACTACGCTCCCCCGGATGGCGAGGATCCTCCTGGTGCACGGCGCGTTCCACGAGCTGTGGGGGCCCAACGAGATCAAGACCCGCTGGCTCCCCGCGCTGCGCGACGGCCTGTGGCACCACGACCTGGAGGTCGACGCCGCCGACGTCGACGCGGCCTTCTACGGCGACCTCTTCCGGCCCGACCCGGAGGTCGACGGCATCGAGACGGCCGCGGCCGCCCGCCAGGCCGGCGCCGAAGCCATCGCCGCCCAGATCCCCGGCGGGGTCGACGCGCTCCCGGCGATCGCGGAGGCCATGGGCAAGGCGATGCTGGCCCGCATCACGTACCTCGCGGGGATGCTGGCCACCGAGCCCGGGATCGAGGCCGCCGCGATCGGTCGAGTGGTCGACCGCATCGGACCCGACACCGAGATCGTCGTCGCCCACTCGCTCGGCACCCTCGTCTCCTTCGCCGCGCTGCGCCGCAACCCCGACGTCCACCTCCCGCTGCTCGTCACGCTCGGCTCGCCCCTCGGTGCGCCGTTCGTCCAGGGCCGGGTCGCCGACGAGATCGTCGACGGGATCGCGCCCTGGCCCGGCAGCGTGGAGCGCTGGGTCAACGTCGCTGCGGTCGGAGACATGGCCTGCGTGGAGCCGCAGCTGGCGAAGCTGTGGGGAGCCCGGGTGCAGGATCACCTCGTCGACAACGGCCACCGCGCCCACGACGTGGAGCCCTACCTCAACGCGCGTGTGACCGGCGCCGCCATCGCCGGGGCGCTGCGCGGCGAGTAGCTACGGCGCAGGCTCGAGGACGAGGACGGGGATCGGCCGGCCGGTGATGCGCGCGCGGTAGGCGTCGTAGCCCGGATAGATCGACGCGGCGGCCCGCAGGACCCCCTCCCTCTCCTCGCCCACCGCCTCACGCGCGATCACCGCGACCGTGCGGTCGCGGTAGGTGACCTCGCCGCGCGGGTCCGCGGTCAGGTTGAGGTACCACGCCGGCACGGACGTCTGGCCGAAGTTGGTACCGACCAGCGCGAGGTCGTCTCCCACGGGCACACCCAGCAGCGGGCTGGTCCGCCGCCGCCCCGACTTCCGGCCCGTGGTGGTGACGGTGATCACCGGGATGCCCGCTACCACACCGGCGAGCGTCGACCGGCCCCGGGTCAGGCGCAGCACCCACCCGTCGACGTGGTGCGCCGTCCTCGCGAACATCCAGGCACCGGCCTTCGTCGACGCCCCGCGCTGGGTCGCGCGCTGGATCGCATTGGCCGGTCGCACCCGGTAGCCGAGCTCGGTCTGGAGGCCCATACCGCCATTCTGGCCGCCCGGCCTACGATCCCGACGATGGACACCCCTGCACCGCCGCTGTGGACCCTCGCCAACCGCGAGCCGGGTGATCCCGCCCTCGACGACGGGCGTCGGTCGCTCACCTGGGCCGAGCTCGACGCGGAGACCAACGCGTTCGGGCACGGCCTCCTCGCGCACGGCCTGGAGCCCGGCGACCACGTGTCGGTGGTGGCCCGCAACCACGTGGAGTACCTGGTCGCCATCATCGGCGCCCAGCGGGCCGGGCTGGTCGTCACCCCGGTGAAGACGGGCTGGACGCCGTCGGAAGTCGGCTACCTGCTGCGCGACGCCGAGTCGCGCGCGGTCGTCACCGACGTGGCGTCGGCCCGGGTCGCCGCGGCCGAGGCCGGCGTGGCGCTCGTCGACCTCGAGAACGACTACGCGGAGTGGATCAGCGAGCAGTCGAGCGACCCCCACCCCTACGAGCGCCACGGCTGGCGCCTGTCGTACACGTCGGGCACGACCGGGCGACCCAAGGGCGTGGTGCGAGCCGACTCGGGCGAGACGCCCTTCAGTCAGGCGTTCATCACGTCGTCGCTGTTCGCCGGCGCGCTCGAGATCCCTCGCGACGGCGTGCACCTCGTCGTGTCACGGCTGTTCCACGGCGCCCCGCTCACCTTCGCGCTCGCGGCGCTCGGCGCGGGCACTCCCCTGTTCATCATGGAGCGATGGGACGCGGCAACCGCGGTCGACCACCTCGCGAACGGCGCCGCCTCCACGATCATGGTGCCGACGATGTTCCGCCAGATGCTCGCGCTGCCCGAGGAGGTGCGCGCCCGGCTGCCGGTGCCGTCGCTCGCCACCGTGATCCACGGCGGCGAGCCCTGCCCGATCGGCCTGAAGCAGCGGATGATCGACTGGCTCGGCCCGATCTTCGTGGAGTACTTCGGGGTGAGCGAGGGCGGCATGACCCTGGCGTCGACCGAGGAATGGCAGGCGCGGCCGGGCACCGTCGGCCAGATCCACACCGCCGCAGCGATTGTCATCCTCGACGACGACGGCAACGAGGTGCCGCCGCGCACGGAGGGCGGCGTGTACTTCCGCACCACCGGCACCGCGTTCCAGTACAAGGGCGACCCCGAGAAGACCGCCTCCGCGTTCCGGGGCAACGCGTTCACCGCCGGCGACATCGGCTGGGTCGACGCCGACGGCTACCTGTTCCTCTCGGGGCGGCGCGCCGACGTGATCGTGTCGGCCGGCGTCAACGTCTACCCCGCGGAGATCGAGACCGAGCTCGAGGCCGTGCCCGGCGTGGCCGACCTCTGCGTGGTCGGCGCACCCGACGACGAGAAGGGCGAGGTGCCGATCGCGGTCGTCGTGGTGGCCGACGGGTCCGACGCCGACGCGGTGATCGCCGCGATGCAGGCCCGCGCCGCCGAGCACGTCGCCGGCTACAAGCGGCCCGTGCGCTACCTGGTGGACGACGTGCTCCCCCGCGACGACACCGGCAAGCTCCTCCGCCGCCAGGTGCGCGACCGCATGTGGGGCGACGACTCCCCCTTCGCCGCCCCCAGCCGGTAGCGCACGCGGCGATGTGGAGGCGGGGTCCATGGACCGTGCTCGTGCTGCTGGTGGCGTTGGCCGCCGCGTGCGGGGGTGGCAACGACGGCAACCCGGGCGCGCTGTACCCCGACCGGGCGAACCAGTACCGGGAGGACCAGGAGCGCCGCATCGGGGGGTCGGTGATGCTCGGCGGCTTCACGACGACGGTGACCGACGTGGAGGTCGTCGGCCAGACGGTGACCGTCTCCGTGGAGATCACCAACCGCAACGACGAGCCGCAACGGATCGACGCCACCCAGTGGACGCTCGTGAACCCGCGGATCCAGACCCTCGACCCCTCGAGCGCCGACTTCCCCCTGACCGAGCTGCCCGGAGGCGAGACGGTCAACGCCGAGGTGTCGTTCACCCTCGATCCCGGCGAGACCGGCGACGTCTACATCCAGTACAAGCCCAAGATCCTCGACGCCGCCCGCGGGATCTGGCGCTACCGGGTCGGCGCCGGCATCGCTTCCTGACAGATTGGGTCTGACCCTCCGTAGCTGTCATACCCCCCTGTCATGATGCACTCATGACCGAACGTCAGTTCGATGCATCGGGTGCCGCCGGCGATGGTGGTGTGCCGGTCGACTACTCGGTGTTGTGCGATGAGCTGCGCTGTCATCCGACGGAGTCGGTCGCGGCGATCCGGGAGGAGGCGGTGCGGGAGCAGCGGTGGTGGCGGATGCGTGAGCTGGCCGCCACCCGCGTGCTCGACGAGCGCGGCCAAGTCGACGACACGCTCGCCGGGGTGGACGGAGTGTCGATCCGTGATGTGCGGGCGACGGTGGCGACCGCCCGGGCGCTCGAGGACCTGCCGAGCATCGCGGCGGTAGCGGCCGAGGGGCGGCTGTCGGACGCGCAGCTCGCACAGGTGGTGAAGGTCGCCGACGCGACGGACGAAGCCGAATGGGCGCAGCGCGCACCCCGGTGGTCACCTGCGGATCTCGCGCAGAAGGCCCGCGAGCTCAGGACACCGACGATCGCGGACGCGGCCGCGCGCCGTGCCGCGCGGGAGCTACGCACGTGGTGGGACTCCGACCAGGGGATGCTGCGCCTCCGCGGGGCGCTCCCCGACGTCGACGGCGCCACCTTCGAGCTCGTGGTGAAGCAGATCGTCGAGGGCATGCGCCCGGCGGCGGGACAGCCCTGGGAGCCCTACGAACGCCGCGGGGCCGACGCCCTGATGATGCTGGTCGAGTCCTACCGGGAACGCCGCACCGACCAGACCACCACCGTCCCCGGCGCACACCTCGTCGTCCAGGTCCCCGTCTCGGGGCCGGCGACGGTCGCGGGGATTCCCCTGCCCGACGAGATGGTCGAGAAGCTCCGGGCGTCGGCCCGGATCGAGCCGCACCTCGTCGACCCCGACGGCGATCTCCTCGCCATCGGTCGGACCGAGTCCGTCGTCTCACCCAAGATGAAGCGGGCCGTGCTGCTACGCGACGGGAAATGCCGCATCGACGGTTGCGACGTCCGCGGCCCCCTCGACGTCCACCACCTCATCCCGAAGTCCTGGGGTGGCACCGACACCATCGACAACCTCGCGGCGGTCTGCAAGGGCGGAGGCGCCCACCACGGCCTCCTCATCCCCCACGGCCCCTACATCCTCCTCGGCAACCCCAACCGACCCGACGGCCTCACCCTCCTCCCCGTCACCGACCTCCCCGCCCTCGCCCAGCTCGCCACCCAACGAGCCAGAGCCGACCAAGCCCGAGCCGGACCCGACGCCGCTGCCTGAGGGGCGAGCCCAACGGCCCGACCCGCACGAATCCGGTCCTCGCGCTCAGTCGAGGAACACCGGGGGCCGACCCTCGCGACGGGCGACGATCGCCTCCTCGAAGTTCTTGGTGGTGAGTCGCATGTGCAGCTGGGTGCGGTTCTCGAGGTTGATCGCGGCATCGAGGCTGTTGACCTCGAGCGCCGACCACAGCACCTGCTTGGTGAGCGCGACGCCGATGCGGCTGTAGGCGTTGATCTGGTCGGCGAGGTCGAAGCAGGTCTCGAGCAGCACGTCGTCGTCGACCACCCGCGACACGAGCCCGATGCGCTCGGCCTCCTCCGCGTCCACGTCGCGACCCGACAGCAGGATCTCGAACGCCCGCGACGCGCCGATCGCCCGCGGCAGCAGGAAGCTGACACCGAGCTCGGTCGCGGTGAGGCCGTTGTTGATGCCGGCGGCCCGGAAGTAGGCCGACCGGCCCGCGATGCGGATGTCGGCCCCCATCGACAGGCACATCCCACCACCCACGGCGGCGCCGTTGATCGCGGCGATGACCGGCTTGTCGGCGTGGCGCATCGCCACCACCAGGTCGGACAGGTACTCCATCGCCCGCACCGAGATGCCGGCGAGCGTGAGACCGCCGATGTTGGGCGGCGCCGACGAGTCCTGGAGGTCGGCGCCCGAGCAGAAGCCGGCGCCGGTGCCGGTGATCACGATCGCCCAGACGTCGTTGTCGGCGGCGGCCGCGTCGATCGCCTCCCGGAAGGGCACCATCACGTCGAACGACATCGCGTTCATCCGCTCGGGCCGGTTGAGCCGGATCACCCGCACGCGCGGGCGGGGGTCCTCGATCTCGACGTACGCCACGGTTCCTCCTCGGCGCCCGTCGATCGCGCGGGCGGTGCCGACAGGATCGCACGCGCGTCCCGCGCGCCCCGGACCGACGTCGGGTCGCAGCGCCCGGTTGCCCCGACGCACACCCGCGGCCGAGACTCCCGCCGATGCCTGCCGATGTCCCCCGTCCCGTCCCCGGACCCGTGGAGGCCCCGTTCTGGGAGTGGTGTGCCCGTCACGAGCTCCGGCTGCCCCGCTGCGCCGACTGCGCCACGTTCCGCTTCCCGCCCCGCCCCCGGTGCCACGTGTGCCGGTCGGCCGCGTACACGTGGGAGCCGGTCGCCGGCACCGGGACCGTCGCGTCGTACACCGTGATCTCGCCACCGGTGCTGCCCGCCTTCGCCGACCGGGTGCCGTACAACGCGGTGGTCGTCGAGCTCGACGAGGGCCCGTTCCTCGTGAGCAACCTGCTCGACGTCGCCAACGAGGACCTCGCCACGGGGATGCGGGTGGAGGTCACGTTCGTCGACGTCGCCGACGGATTCGCCCTCCACCAGTTCCGTCCGGTCGTCACGACGGAGGCGGCGACGTGAGTGGCCACGAGGTCGACCTGGTGAGCCGGCGCAGCGCGATCGCCGGCATCGGGCAGACGCCGTACGCCAAGAACCTCGGGCGGTCGGAGCTCGACCTCGCGTGCGAGGCGATCATCGCCGCGTGCGACGACGCCGGCTTTCCGGTGCCCGAGGTCGACGGCATCGTGTCGTACCACGTGGAGCAGGTGTCGGAGGAGGCGCTGGTCCACGCGCTCGGCCTCGACAACTGCTCGTTCATGGCCCGCACCACCTCGGGTGGGGGCGGCGCGGCGAGCGTGGTGGGCCTCGCCGCGATCGCGGTGGCGAGCGGTCAGGCCGAGTCGGTGGTCGCGTTCCGGGCCCGCAACCGGTCGAAGGGCGCGTCGTACGGCGCCGATCCCAACCAGGGCGGCCGACCGTGGGAGAAGGTCGGGGCCGGCGCCACCGACTCCAAGCAATGGCACCACCCGTTCGGTGTGGCCGCGCCCGCCCAGGAGATGGCGCTCATCGCCCGTCGGCACATGCACCTCTTCGGCACCACCGCCGAGCAGTTCGGCATGCAGGCGGTCGCGCAGCGCTTCCACGCGTCGCGCAACCCGCACGCGATCATGCGCGAGGCAATCACGCTCGATGACTGGCGCAACGCGCGGATGATCGCCGACCCCATCCGGCTCGTCGACTGCTCGCTCGAGAACGACGGAGCGACCGCGGTGCTCGTCACCACGCCCGAGCGCGCCCGCGACCTCGCTCAGCCGGTCGTCACCGTGCTCGCGCAGGCGATGGGTGCCGGGCCGATCCACGTGTCGCTGGCCGACTACTTCCGCAGGTCGTCGAGCTTCCACGACCACGACTTCGCCGGCCGCCACATCGCGAAGCAGGTGTTCGCCCGGGCCGGGCTCACTCCCGCCGACGTCGACGTCGCCATGATCTTCGACCACTTCTCGATGGCGGTGCCGCTGAGCCTCGAGCAGTACGGGTTCTGCGGGATCGGCGCGGGCGGGCCGATGATCGAGTCGGGCGCCACCCGCTGGCCCGCCGGCGGACTGCCCGTCAACACCCACGGCGGCAGCAACGGCGAGGCGTTCATCCACGGGGTCAACCACGTGCCCGAGGCGGTCCGCCAGCTGCGTGCCACGTCGACGGCGCAGGTCGAGGGCGCGGCGGTCGCGCTGGTCACCGGCGCGATCACCGACCCGGCCGGCGCCGTCCTCTTGGGAAGGGGATGAGCATGGGTGCGCGCACGAGACCGACCGATCCCGACCTCGGATTCCGGCCGATGACCGAGGCCGACCTGCCCGTGGTCGAGGGGTGGCTGCGGGCCGAGCACACCCAGCCCTGGTGGTCGTACGCCCTCGATTGGGAGGAGATCGCGCAGGCGGCGCGCGGCCAGGTGCCGGTCGAGCAGTGGATCCTCCAGATCGACGGCACCGACGCCGGGTACTTCCAGTGCTACGACGTGGGCCACGACGACGAGTACCGCACCGCGTGCGCGACGGTGGGCGTGCTCCCGGGCAGCGCCGGCATCGACTACCTGATCGGCGAGCCGTCGCTGATCGGCGGCGGCATCGGCACCCGGGCGATCGCCACCTTTGTACGCGACATCGTGTTCGGCCGGGGCGAGTGGCCCGCCGTCAGCGCCGGGCCCGACCCGGCCAACGGCGCGTCGATCCGGGTGCTCGAGAAGAACGGCTTCCGGGTGGCGGGTGACATCGAGACGTCGTGGGGCATCGAGCGGCTCATGCTGCTCACCCGATCCGAGTGGGCCCGGTCGCAGCGCGGGTCCGGCGCGACGACCTCGCCGGGAGCCGGAACGGCCGTCGGGTCGGACTAGCGTCCCGCCGATGGCCGACGGGAACTTCGACGCAGTGCTCTTCGACTTCGGGGGCGTGTTCACGCAGTCGCCGTTCGAGGTGGTGCGCCTCCACGGCGAGGAGGTGGGGGCCGACCCCGAGGTGATCCTCGAGGTGCTGTTCGGTGACTACGACCGCGACGACGACCACCCCTGGCACCGGCTCGAACGAGGCGAGGTCACGCTCGACGACGCGCTCACGGAGATCCGGGCGCTGGCCGGCGAGGCCGGGCTCGACGTCGACCCGTTCGCCGCGTTCGCCAAGTTCGGCACCGGCGGCTCGATGGCCGACGCCATGGTCGAACGGACCCGGCAGCTGCGGGCCGACGGCTTCCGCACCGCGCTGATCACCAACAACGTCAAGGAGTTCGGCGACGGGTGGCGCAGCCTGGTGCCCGTCGACGACCTGTTCGAGGTCGTGATCGACTCGAGCCATGCCGGGGTGCGCAAGCCCAACCCGGCGATCTTCCACCTCGCCACCGACGCCCTCGGCGTGGCCCCCGAGCGCTGCGTGTTCCTCGACGACTTCCCCGGCAACATCGCCGCGGCGGAGGCCCTCGGCATCACCGGCATCCTCGTCGGCCCCGACCGCCACGCCGCCATCACCGCCCTCGACGCCCTCCTCACCCCCTGACCCCGATGCGTTTCTCACCGTCGATCCGCCCGGGGCGGCGGTGGACCGTCGGGCCCGGTATCGACGGTGAGAAGCGCATCGGCGGGACCGGTATCGACGGTCAGAAGCGCATCGTCGGGACCGGTATCGACGGTGAGAAGCGCATCGTCGGGTGGTGGGGCAGACTGCGGGGGTGACCGCGACGACGATCGACTTTATGACGGCGGCGCTCCCGGGCGCCGAGCTGCACGACACGCTGCGCGACCTGCGCCACCAGGGGCCGGTGGTCGAGGTGACCATGTACGGCCAGCGGGCCTTCATGGTCACCCGGTTCGCGGAGCTGCGGGCGTTCTTCGCCGACCAGGAGCACTTCCCCGGCGGCGACATCTACCAGTTCCACACCGAGCCGGTGGTGGGGCGCACGTTCATCTCGATGAACGGCAAGGAGCACGACCAGTACCGCATCCTCGCGATGCCGGCGTTCCGCTCGCGGGCGACCGCCCGGTTCGTCGACTCCGAGCTCGTCCCGCTCGCCCACGAGCTCATCGACACGTTCGCAGACCGGGGCGAGGCCGACCTGTTCACCGACCTCGTCGGGCGGTTGCCGTTCTGGTCGATCTCCCGCAAGCTCGGGCTGCCGGTCGGCACCGAGGAGCACCAGCGGCGCTGGGCGCTGCAGATGCTCTCCTACCCGTCCGACCCGCAGGCCGCGCTCGACGCGTCGGCAGCGGTGACCGAGTTCCTCATGCCGAGCGTGGAGGAGCGCCTGCGCGACCCGCGCGACGACGTGCTCTCGCACCTCCTCCACTCCGACCACGACGGCATGCGCTTCACGACCGAGGAGGTCGTGGCCCACGTACGACTCCTCTACGTGGTCGGCGCGACCACCACGTCCGACTCGATGAGCAACCTCTTCTGGACGGTGCTCCAGGACCCCGCCCTCCTCGACCGGGCCCGCACCGACGCCGACCTCCGGGCCCGCATCGTCCACGAGCTGCTGCGGTGGGAGCCGCCGGTGTGCCTGCTGCCGCGGGTCGCCACGCACGGCGGCGTGATCGGGGGCGTCGAGGTGCCGCCCGGTGCGATGCTGCTCTGCGCGATCGCGTCGGCCAACCGCGACGGCGACGTCTTCGACGAGCCCGACCGCTTCGACCCCGACCGCGACCAGGGAGAGCTGCTCACGTTCGGGTTCGGCAACAAGTTCTGCCCCGGCTCGCACATGGCCCGCCAGCAGCTCGAGGCCGCACTCGGCGTCGTGCTCGAGCGGCTGCCGAACCTGCGCCTGGTCGAGGCCGACCCGCCGTCGGGCGCGATCCTCCGCCGCACCGAGCACCTCCAGGTCGCCTGGGGCTGACCCCCTCGTCCACCGCCGGTCTCGGCGCCGCTCGGCGGCGCATCGTGCAGTCAGCCGCGGCCCAAAGGGGCCGAGAGACGGGCGATCACCCGCCGGAGGGCACCGATCGTCGCGACGGTGCGGTCGGGACCATGCCCACCGGCGGGGCCGACGCGGCGCCGCGGGGTTCCTTCGCCTCGGAGCGGGCGACCCAGGCCAGCGCGCTGAGCAGCGCGACCACCACGCCGACGCCGACCGCCACGCCGCCGACGAGCACGTCACGCACGTCGGTACCCGCCGCCAGCGCGTGCACCGTGGCGAACGCGAAGAGGCCGTAGCTGGCGAGGTGGATCTGACGCCACACCGTGCGGGGCAGGTGCCGTTGCGCGAGCGACGTGAGCTCGACCGCCAGGAGGACGTAGAGGCCGACCACACCGAGCGCGACCGGTAGGGGCTTCCACTCCGACGCGAACGGGACGAGGACGTCGACGAGCCCGAACGACGTGTAGCCGTCGAGGATCAGCGCGCCCACGTGCACGACCACGAAGACGACGGCCAGGGCGCCGAGGAAGCGATGCACGCCCAGCATCCACCACGGGCGGGCGCGGCGGCCGAGCACACGGGTCGCGGAGAGGACACCCCACAGCATCGAGGCGAGCAGCAGACCCCAGCTCACGATCCCGGTCGACCGCGACACGTACCAGGCCAGGTGCTCCATCCGGGGTCCTCCGCCGTCTCCCGCTCAGGCCGCGCGCGCAGCGGTGCGGCCGACTTCCTGCACGCCACCGTCGTCGGCGACGAGATAGCCCGACACGTGGTGCCGTTCGAGCGCGGCCCGCCCACGCTCCGGCCCGTCGACGAACGCGGCCTTGGCGAGCACCTCGGCCCACCATCCCTGCGCCGCGAGCACGGCGGTTCCGGCCAGGCCCGGGTACGCCGGCGCCCCGGTCGCCGGGTCGACCAGGTGGTGACGCTCGTCGCCCGCGGGACCCCAGGTGCGCTTCGTGCGCCACGTGGAGGCGACCGCGCCGCCGGCCACGTGCAGGTGGGTGATGCTCTCGCCGGTGATCGGGTGCGCCAGGTCGATCACCCAGCCGCCGGCGCCCGGCGCGCGCCCCTCGACCCGGAGGTCCCCGCCGACGTTGACGAGCACGCCGTGGGCGCCCGCCCGCATGAGCTCCTCGGCGACCAGGTCGGCGGCGAGGCCCTTGCCGATGCCGCCGGGGTCGAAGCGGACGCCGCGCGGGAGCCGCACGGCGCCGACGACGCGATCGACGACGATCCCCGCGCAACCGGGGGCGGGGATCGTCGTCGGAACCGGGTCGGGGGAGTCCCGGTCGATCGCGTCGAAATCGCGGTCATACCCGATCGCGCACATCGCGTCGAGCACGGTCGGATCGAACCGACCGTCGGTGCGGTGCCATCCCTCGACCGCCCGCTCCACGAGGAGACGGGTGTCGGGGTGCACGATCACCGGCGCACCGTGGGCGGCGTTGAGCACCGACACGTCGCTGTGGTCGACGAACCGGCTCCAGCGCCGCTCGAGCTCGAGCAGCCGCGTCTGTGCGTGCGCGACCCCCGTCTCGGCGGCCTCGACCGTGGCGGCCTCGACGAGCACGTGGGCCGTCGTGCCCATCACCCGGAACTCGCGCTGCGCGTGCATCGCGGATCAGCTCCCACCGCTGCGCGTCTGCGGTCCCGACGGTGCCCGCGACGGCGAACCCGAGCCCGAACCGTCCGACCGCGGGTCGGACGCCGCGCCGTTCGCAGCCGGGTCGAACGGTCGGAGGCCGGCGTCGCCGTCGTCGTCGGACCGTCCATCGTCGAACCCGTCGGTGGCGGCCTGCCGGAACCCACCGGGGACCGCCGACGAGATCTGCCGCCGCTCGGCCGAACCGTCGTCGGCGCCGTTGACGCCGGCGATCACACCGGTGAGGAAGGTGGCGGTGCCGACCGCGACCCCGGCGGCGACCCACTTCGACTTCCTCAGCCCCTCGCGGCGGGCCTCGCCGGGCGTGGGCGCGCCACCGGGCTGCGGATCGGACATCGCAGCGGCGGGGGTGGTCGGGTCGGGCGTCCGAGGATCGGTCATCGACGGTGCTCCTTGGTCTCGACGAGGAGTCAACTCCCTTTCCATGAGGAAACCGTGAGGATTGCGCGCGATCCGTGCGTGAGCCTGAGAGATCCTCAGACGCGCGGGACGCGCAGGACGCGCAGGACGCGCAGGACGGGCAGGGCGGGCAGGACGCGCGCGACGGGCGCGGCGGGCTCAGACGGGGCGCACCGACACCGGGATCGCGGCCAGGCACGGCATGCCGGTGAGCGGATCGACGGTGTCGACCGTCGACGCGAGCCGGCTCACGTTGGTGTCGATCCATCCGTGGGTCACGGAGACCACGCCCGCGCGCAGGCGGTCGTCGACCCGCAGCGCGCCGACCAGCGCACCGTGCGCGCTGGTGACCTCGACGGCGTCGCCGTCGGCGAGCCCCCACGCGCGCGCGTCGATCGGACTGCAGCGGACCCACGGTGGGTCCTCCCCGCGCGCGCTCGACTCGTAGCGCGCCGAGTTCATGCTGCGGAGCTGACGCCGGGGCACCAGCACGGTCGCAGGCGGATCACGATGGTCGAGTGCACCGAGATCGGTGGCGAGCCGCTCCACGAGCGCGGCCGGCGCGAGTCGGAACCGCCCGTCGGGCAGCACCTCGTCGTGCACCCAGCCGAACTCGGGCGCCGGCCCGTCGATGCCCCGCGGGCCCGCGGCGAACACGGCCTCGGGGTCGGCGCCGGCTCGTGCGAGGAGGCGCGCGAGCAGCTCCCGGTCGCCGGTCGCGTCGGGGTCGAGCCCGTCGAGCACGTCGAGGTCGAGGCGCCGGCCGATCTGCCCCAGCATCCACCAGACCGCTCGGCGCTGCGCACCGGGGGCGACGACCGCGTCGGTGCACTGCGTGCCGGTCGCCAGGGCGACACCCTCGATCATCGGCAGGTCGGCCCGCTCCATCTGCGCCGTCGCCGGCAGCACGTGGGTCGCCAGAGCGGTCAGCTCGTGATCGACGACGTCGGCCACCGCGAGCACGTCGAGCGACGCGAGCGCCCGGGCGGTGCGATCGGGGTCGGGGAACGCGGCGAGCGGGTTGCCGCCGAGCACGACGAGCGCCCGGAGGTTCCCGGCCTCGATCTCGTCGACCATGCCCACGCACGGGTACTGCCCGGCCCATCGGGGCAGATCGGGACGACTGGCCGGGCCCGGCTCGGTCCAGCCCTCCGGCGGCGACGGCTTCGGGCGGCGACCCCGCAGCGGCATGAGCAGGCCCGGATTGACCCGCATCCCACCCGGGCGATCGAACGAGCCGGTCACCGCGAGGAGCACCCATCGCAGCCACGCGGCAACCAGTCCGTGCGGGTTCATCACCACCCCGGTGCCGACGAAGCACGCGAGGCGCCCGGCGCTGCGCACCGCGACCAGGAGCGCGTCGAGCGCGGCGCCGTCGACGTCGGCCGCGCGAGCCACTCGGTCACGGGTGCACCGGTCGAGCAGCGTGCGCAGCGTCGCGACGTCGGCGGCGTCGGCGTGGGCCGCGAGCTCGGCGTCGTCCGCGCCGTCGGTGAGGAGCTCGCGCACGAGCCACGCGAGCACGAGATGGTCGGTGCCGGGCCGGATCGCGAGATGACCGTCGGCGAGCGCCGCGGTCTCGGTGCGGATGGGGTCGCACACCCACAGCTCGCCACCGGCGCGCCGGAACTCGCGGATGCGGGCGATCGGATCCGACAGCGCAGTGCCGTATCCGTGCGACACCACCGGGTTCGACCCGAAGACGACGAGCAGGCGCGAGTCCTCCGGGTCCCACACCGTCGACAGCTGCATCTGTCCGGTGACGAGCTCGGCGGCGCGCAGGATCGCGGCGTTGTCGATGGTGGCGGGCGTGTAGCGCTGCTTCGTGCGCAGCAGCCCGAGGAACCGCTCGGCGGTCATCCATCCGTTGAGGTCGTAGGCGAGACCGGTCGCGAGGTAGGCGCCGACGGCGTCGGGTCCGTGGTCGTCGCGCGCCGCGGCGATGCCGGCGGCGAGGTCGTCGAGCACGACGTCCCACGGTGCCTCCGCGCCCCGCAGGCGCGGCGCGTCGAGCCGGTCGGGCCGGTGGTGGAAGGCCGGGATGGCCCGCCCCTTCGGGCACGTGTAGCCCCGCGACACCGGGTGCCCCGGGTCGCCGCGCACCTCGAGCACCCGGTCTCCCTGCGTGGTGACGACGATGCCGCACGCCGCCGCGCAGATCCGGCAGAAGCTCAGGTGCTCCTCGACGGGTCGCGCGCCGGTGCTCACCGCGCGCAACGTACTGCACGGGCAGATAGGAACGCGATCCACCGTCGCCTCCACGCGTCGCTCCGCTCACACACCCCGCGCCGACCCGAGCAGACCGTCAACACGCGTCCGGGACGCTCGCTACGCTCCCGCAATGCCCGTCACCGGCTTCGACCACGCGGCGATCCCCACCGCCGACTCCGAGCGCTTCCTCGCCTTCTACAAGTCCCTCGGGTTCGGCATCGAAGGCGAGGACGCCTGGCGCGCGGGCCGCATGCCGATCTTCTCCGTCACCTTCGGCGACAACAAGATCAACGTCCACACCGAAGCGCTGATGGCCCGGCGCGACAACCCGGCATTCCTCCGCGGTCCCACGGCCGAGCCGGGTTGCGGCGACTTCTGCTTCGTCTGGGAGGGGGGAATCGACGCGCTGCTCGCCACGCTCGACGCCGCGGGCGTCGAGGCGATCGACGGCCCGGTGCCCCGCGTCGGCGGTCGCGCCGAGGGCACCGCCCAGGGGATCAGCGTGTACACGCGCGACCCCGACCACAACCTGCTCGAGTTCATCTCCTACGACCCGGCCGACGTGGCCCGCTTCGCGCGGCCCGCCGGCTGAGCCGACGGACCCGATCATCGGGAGGCGCACCGTGCCCACCGCATTCGTCACCGGCGCGAGCCGGGGCATCGGCAAGTCCTGCGCGCGGTTCCTGGCCCGGGCGGGCTTCGACGTCGCCATCTCGGCTCGGACCGTCTCACCCGGCGAGGCCCGCGAGCACTCGTCGACCGTCGCCCGCTCCGACACCTCTCCCCTCCCCGGCTCGCTCGAGGAGACCGCCGCGCTCGTGGAGGCCGAGGGCCGCCAGGCACTCCTGGTGGCCGCCGACCTCACCGACGCCGCGTCGCTCGGCGCCGCGGCCACCCGCGTCCTCGACCGCTGGGGCACCGTCGACGTGGTCGTGCACAACGGTCGCTACATCGGACCGGGCCACATGGACCGCCTGCTCGACACGCCGATCGAGCTCATCGAGAAGCAGCTGTTCGCCAACGCCGTCGCGCAGCTCGTGCTGAACCAGTTCTTCATTCCCGCAATGGCGGAGGCCGGCGGGGGTGCGATCATCAACATCACGTCGGCCGCGGGCTACGGCGATCCGACGGCCCCGGCCGGCGAAGGCGGGTGGGGCCTGGGCTACCCCATGTCGAAGGCCGCCGCGCACCGCATCGCCGGTGTGCTGCAGGTGGAGCACGGGCACCAGGGTCTGCGCTTCTACAACGTGCAGCCCGGCTTCATCAACACCGAGCGCATGGCCCAGGACATGGGCGCGTTCGGATTCGAGCTGATCGGCGCGCCGCCCGACGTGATCGGCGCCGTGATCGCATGGATCGCCACGAGCCCGGCCGCCGTCCCGCTCGCCGGTCAGACGATCGAGGCGCAGTTCCTCTGCCACGAAGAGGGGCTGCTGCCGGAGTGGCCGGGCCCTCGCCCCAACACCAGCGAGCTGGCCTACGACAAGTCGGGGTGGGTGCTCGAGCAGCTCGAGGAGCAGCTGCGCGCCACCTGGGAGGGCTGAGCGCCACCGTGTGCACGGTCTGTGGGGCCGCGTGGGTCGACGACGCGCGGTTCTGCACCGCGTGTGGCACGCCGACCGGCGACGCGATCGACGGCGCGCCCCGCCCGACCGCGGCCGCCGCGACGGCGGCGGCCTGCGCCGACGGGAATCGACCGGTCGGGTGCCGGGGCTGTGACCTCCCCGTGGCGCGCGCCTGGGCGTCCTGCCCCCGCTGTGGCGCCGCGGCGCCGGCGGGCAAGAAGGCCGTGCTCAGGGCGCCCGACGTCACCACCACCGTCGGCGCCCCGCCCGGCGGTGCCCCGGCCCATGGTGTGGCACGGGTCGAGGGCTGGTACCCCGACCCGTTCGGGCGGGGCGCCACCCGATGGTGGGACGGCGCCACCTGGACGGCCTACGTGTCGGACACCGACGTGCACTGGGAGCCGGTGTCGTTCCCGACCGAGCGCCAACCGGGGGTGAAGGGCATCGGGGTCGCGTTCATCGGGTTCGCGATCGGTGTCGCCCTCGGTGTGGCGACCTCCTACGCGATGCACGAGGCCGGTGAGCCCGGCGGGCGCGCCGCACTGCTCCTGGTCAGCGCCTTCTCGCTCTGGCTCGGGCTCGGCGGCGCGATCGCGTACGTCACCTTCGTGCGGGGCAGCCGCTCGCTGGTCACCGACTACGGGCTGCGCTTCCGCTGGGTCGACGTGCCCCTCGGGGTCGCGGGGTGGATCGCCGGTCGGGTCCTCGGCGGGCTCATGGTCGTCCCGATCGTCGCGGTCTGGCCCGACCTCCGCCCCACCCGCGACGACGTGTACGGCGACGACCCGATGACCACCGCCGCGTGGATCGTGCTGGCGCTGGTCGTGTGCATCGGCGCGCCGTTCATCGAGGAGCTGTTCTTCCGCGGGCTGATGCAGACGCGCCTGGTGGACCGCTACGGGGCGGTCGTCGGCATCCTGGTCACGTCGGTGCTGTTCGGGGCCGCGCACCTCATCGGCTGGGTGGGGCCCGTCACGTTCGTCTACGCGACCGCCATCACGGGCGCGGGGATCGTGCTGGGGCTCCTCCGGCACCTCACCGGCCGGCTCGGCGCCCCGATGCTCGCCCACGCGTTCTTCAACACGCAGGCGCTCGTGCTCGTGTGGCTACTGCGCTGAGCCGGATTCACCCGGCGCGGCACCCGCCCCGGAGTCCGGCGCGTCGACGACCTGCGCGGTGCGGGCCACCGAGAGGTCCTGCTCGTCGGTCCGCCAGTTGAGGACGTTGTTGGCGACGTTGTAGAGGATCCCGAGCACCATGAAGACCGTCACGAGGCGCTTGGCTCCCTGCCCCAGGTACATGCGGGCGGTGCGCGGCGGCACGCCCGGCCCGACCTCGGACGCGATCGCCGGCGCCGCGGCCGCCATGCCCGGGTACTGCTCCTTGTCGCCGTAGAGGCCGACGGGATAGGTGGGCGTGAGCATCATCAGGTAGCCGAACACGCGGGCCTGGTAGCGCAGCACGGCGCCCAGCGACTGGGCGGGCAGCCCCGGCATGCGGCCCTTCGCCAGCACGATGATCCAGATCACGATCAGCGCGAGGTTGACGCCCACGCTCAGCCACTGCGCCAGGACCAGCACCGGGAACGCGAGCACGAGTCGGAACAGCACCGCCCACCGGTTGAGTCGGGTGGGGTTGACCTCGACCACGACGGGAGAGCGCTCGTCGGACAGCGCGAACGGCGGGTACTCACCGCGCAGCAGGTACACGTAGGCGGTCAGGCGTACGTGGTACCGCATCACCAGGTAGAGGTAGCGGGCCGCCCAGCCCGGCAGCTGCCCGCTGAACAGCGCGCCGAACCAGCCGATCACGAGCACGACCAGCCCGGCGAGGGTGACGAGCGCGATCCAGAAGAAGTGCGGGATCGCCAGGATCAGCCGGAAGCCGACCGTCCAGCGGTTCTGGCGCTCGGGCGAGCCGAACCCCACCTCGATCGTCGTCGGCAGGTCGGGGATGCCGGCCGGATCGACGATCTGGGCGCCGTGGCGCGCCACGTACTCCGTGAATCGCTCACCGTCCCACCACCGGTACTCGTACCGACCCGTCGGGTCGACCCGCCACTCACCCGACACGCGCGACCGCCTCGGCGGTGACGACCTCGCCCGGCACCACGGTCACGGCCGCGGCACCTCGGGAAGGGGGTGGCGGAACAGCTTCGCCGCGTTCTCGTGGGTGATGGCCCGCAGCTCCTCGACGGGCAGGTGACCCCAGTACTTGTCGATCTCCGCCTGGGTCACCGGCCAGGTGCCGTCGCCGTGCGGGTAGTCGGTCTCGACCATGATGTTCTCGACCCCGATGCGGTAGCGGGTGTCGATGGTCGACGGGTCGTCGAGGGTGCAGAACCAGAAGTTGCGGCGAAGCACGTCGGCCGGCCGGTTCCGCGCGTCGTAGCCCGACGACAGGTAGCCCGAGCGATCGACGATGTTGTCGAGCCGGTCGAGCAGCATCGCCACCCAGCCGATGCCACCCTCCGACATCGCGATCTTGAGGTCGGGGTACCGGAGCATCCAGCCCGACCACAGCCACTCGGCCGCAGCGGTGAGCGACAGCTGCCCGAACAACGTGGAGGTGAGGCCCACCGGAGGGGCGTCGGGCGCGATGTCGGCCATGCCCGACGAGCCCACGTGCAGCGAGATGACCGTGTCGGTCTCCACGCACGCCTGGATCACCGGTTCCCAGTACTCGTTGAAGATCGACGGGAAGCCGATCTTGTGCGGGCGCTCGGGGAGGCTGACCGACACGAAGCCCCGGTCGGCGTTGCGGCGGATCTCCGCCGCGGCCTTCTCGGGATCGGCGAGGTAGGTGATGCCGAGCGGGATGAACCGCTCGGGGTGCCGCTGCCACCACTCGTCGTGCACCCAGTCGTTGAAGGCCTGCGTGACCGCATAGCCGACCTCGACGTCCTTCGCGGCGGAGTACACCCGCCCGCAGAACCCCGTGATCATCGACGGGAAGTTGAGCGACGCCCAGATGCCGCCGAGATCCATGTCGCGGACGCGGGCGTCGGGCTCGTAGCAGCCGGGGCGCATCTGGTCGAAGCGGAACGGCTCGACCTTCACCGACTCGGGCCGGCGGCCCGCCACCGCGTTCATGCCGGCCTGGTAGTGGTTCTGGCCCTCGAACTCCCACACCTCGTGACCGTGCTCGTTGACGACGACCTTCGGTGCGTGCTCCTGGAGGCGCGCCGGGAGCCGGCCCTCGAACATGTCGGGCGGCTCGACGAGGTGGTCGTCGACCGAGATGACCGTGTACTTCACCGTCGCCGGGTCGGGCTCGGGCAGGAACAGCTCCGGGTCGAGCATCTGGGTCATCGGGCGGGCCTTTCGCGCCTCGGGGGCGGGGGGTGCGGGGTCGCGGGTCGGTCTCGCGGGCGGGCTTTCGCGCTCGGGCGGATGCGGTCAGACTATCCCCGCCTCCCCGCACGGGACTCCGAGGCATCGAGGCACGGCGAGCGAGGGAGCGTGAGGGTGGGAGCGGTCTTCAACCACGTGGGGCACTGCGTCGCCGACGTCGACCGGGCGCGGCGGTTCTACGAGGAGGTGCTCGGCCTCGAGTTCTGGCGCGACCTCGAGCCCCCCGACGAGATGACCACCCAGCTGCTCGACCTGCCCGAGCCGGCGGGCCTGCGGGCGGTCTACATGCGCCAGGGCGAGTTCGTGCTCGAGCTGCTCGGCTTCCGGGGCGTCGGCACCACGGCGCCGCCGCGGCCCCGGGTGATGAACGAGGTCGGGCTCACCCACATCTCGGTGTCGGTCGACGACATCGACGCCACCGCGGCGAAGGCCGTGGAGCACGGCGGCAGCATCCTCGAGCAGACCCACGTGGGCCTGGCGGTGATGATCCGCGACCCCGACGGTCAGCTCATCGAGCTGCTCCCCATGGGCTACCGCGCCTCACTCCCCGACTAGCCAGGGTCGCGGCGCCCACCCGCCGACCTAGAGTGGGGGGAGCAGTGCATCCCACGGGGAGCTCGGGACAGCCGGGCTGAGAGGGTGACCACGCACCCGGTGAGGGCGGCCCCGCCGCCGGCACCGGGCGCAGCGTCACCGACCCCTCGAACCTGATCCGGGTAATGCCGGCGAAGGGAGGGAACGTGAGCGACCCCGCTCGCGCATCCGGCCACACCTCACGGGCCATCGTCCTCGCCGGCGGCGAGCTCCCGCCCACCGACGCGATCCGCGACCTCGTCGCGGGCGGTGGGGCCGCCGGGCCGCCCCTCGTCGTCGCCGCCGACTCGGGGCTCGACCACGCGCTCGCGCTCGGACTCGCCGTCGACGTCGTGGTGGGCGACCTCGACTCCGCGTCGGCTGCGGCGATCGCCGCGGCCCGGGCCGACGGGGTGGCGTTCGAGACCCATCCCGTCGACAAGGACGCCACCGACCTCGAGCTCGCCCTCCTCGCCGCCCGCGACCGGGGGCCCACCCGGATCACCGTGGTGGGCGGGGGAGGTGGTCGCCACGACCACCTGCTCGCCAACGCGCTGGTGCTCGCCGCCGCCGACCTGGCCGACCTCGACCTCGACGCGCTCGTCGGCACCGCCCGCATCACCGTCGTGCGCGCCCGGGCGACGCTGCACGGCCATCCCGGCGACCTGTGCTCGCTGCTGCCCGTCGGCGGCGTCGCCCACGGGGTGCGCACCCACGGCCTGCGGTTCCCCCTCCACGGCGAGGACCTGCTCCCCGGCTCCACCCGA
>Ga0194132_10004585_pt1 | contig 23374 bp, 17 predicted proteins | sample TA2KigOf80mmetaG_FD_148612 | JGI IMG/M metagenome (GOLD analysis project Ga0194132, IMG submission 148612) | Freshwater microbial communities from Lake Tanganyika, Tanzania - TA2015054 Kigoma Offshore 80m | ecosystem: Environmental > Aquatic > Freshwater > Lake | place: Tanzania: Lake... | reverse complement strand
GTGGTGAGCGCTGTGCCTGCCATCGGTCCCGCCTCCTTCCTCCTTGGCTCCAACACCAAGTAGGGGAGGCGTTTCCGTTTCAACTGTCAAGTAACTTCCACACTGGGTGAACTCCAGGCAGACAAGAGGATTCTGCCGCGCCGGGTCATTTCAGCTTGTACCGGTCGTGGAGGGCGCTGCGCGCGGCCTTCAACTCGTCCGCTTCTTTCGCCTCGTCGATCAGGTTGCGGACCTTCTCCGGGGCAACGGTCGTGTCGTACAACTCGGTACTCAGCAACTTCCCGGTAGCCCAGTCGCGCCACTCCGTGTAGCGGAACGTGCGCGTCCGCACGCTGTAGCCCATCGCCTCCGGTACGCCCTTTTCCGTGCGGTCGAAGTACGCCGGGCGCGGGTGCTGCGTGAACCCGGTGTGGCGGATGTTGCGCCCGGGGTTGTTGAGCACGGTGTGGAAGTTGCCGCCGTCGATGTCGGGCGGCAGGTCGATTCCGCACACGCTGCACAGCGTGGGGAACACGTCGATCAGTTCCACGATCCCGCGCGCGACCGTGCCCCGCGTCGCCTTGCTGTCGGGCCGGGCGACGATCAGCGGCACGCGGGCGTCGAACTCGAAGCACGAGGTTTTCCCCCACAGGCCGAACTCGCCGATGTGGTAGCCGTGGTCGGAGAGGAACACGACCACCGTGCTTTCGGTCAGCTTGTTGTCGTCGAGCGCCTTCAGCACCTTGCCGACCTGCGCATCCATGTAGCTGACGTTGGCGAAGTACCCGTGGCGCATCTCCGCGACCTGCTCCGCGGTCGGTGCGATCTGCTTCGGGGGGATGCCGAGGATTTCGCGCCCGTCGTGGAAGGCGACCGCCGGCGCGCCCTTCGGCCGCTCGGTCGCGGCCAGTTTCGGCAGCTTCGCCGGGTCGTACATGCCCCAGTACTTCTTCGGCGCGTTGAACGGCGCGTGCGGTTTCCAGAACCCGACCGCGAGGAAGAACGGCTTGTCCTTCACAGTGCCCATCACGCGCACGGCTTCGGCGGCGACGCGGCCGTCGTAGTACGCCTCGTCGGGCACGTCGCGGCGCTCGCACAGCGGCACCTTGCCGTAGTCGCGGCCGATGTCGCGCGCGTGGTTCTTGGGCACCTCGCCCTTCACTTCTGGCACGTCGTCGCCGTGGTTGGCGTAGTGGAGGAACTCGTCTGCGCTCCACGATTTCCGGTCGCCCTTTTCCTTCGTGTGCCAGTTGTGGAAGATTTTGCCCACGCAGCGCGTCTCGTATCCCTTGTCCTTGAACCACTGCGGCAGGGTCTTCACGTCCGGATTCTTGTCGCGGAAGTGGGTGCCGTTCGACCACAAGCGGAGCGTGTCCGGGCGCAGGCCGGTGAGAAGCGACGACCGCGACGGGTTGCACAGTGCTTGTTGGCAGTAGGCGTTCTCGAACCGCACCCCGCGGGCCGCGAGCGAGTCGAGGTTCGGGGTCTTGGCTGCGGCCCCGTAACAGCCCAGTTCGGGGCGCAGGTCGTCGGCCATGATGAACAGCACGTTCGGGCGCTTCGGCTCGTCGGCCGCGCGCAGCGGCGCGCCGCACGCGAGCGCGAGGAACACGAACAGAAATCGTGCGTTCATGGGTGGCCTCCGACGACACCGCTTGACGTTCTCCCGGCGGCGTTTAAGATACTCACACACGCTTCGCGCGTGCTGCCGAGGTGGCGGAATTGGCAGACGCACTAGATTCAGGTTCTAGCGCTCGCAAGGGCGTGGAGGTTCAAGTCCTCTCCTCGGCACTCGAAGCGTGAACGGCTCAGGCTCCGCCCTGAGCCGTTTCCTTTTTGTGGCCGCTTCGCGTACACTGCGGCGGGTCCGTCACTCGCCCCGCGGAGGTCGCGCCATGTCCGGTTCCGCTCGCGCGCTCGGGTTCGTTCTCCTTCTGGGCGCGGTCCTCGCGCCGCCCGCCGCGACCGACGCCTGCGCTCCCGCGCCGGCGCGCAACGTCGTAGTCGAGATCGCGTCAGAGAGCGCGGTCATCGTGTGGGACGCCAAGACCAAGACGCAACACTTCATCCGCCGGGCCGCGTTCCGCGCCACCGCGAACGATGGCGCGAAGGGCGACGACTTCGGGTTCCTCGTCCCCACACCCACGCAGCCGGTGCTGGCCGAAGTAGACGACAAAGCGTTCGACGATCTGGCGCGCGTCACCGCGCCGAAAACGGAAACGGTGAAGCGCGGCGGCGACGGCGGCGGGTGCCGGCTGGGGTGCGGCGGCGCGACGATGGCCCCCGGCGGCGCGCGCCCGGTCGAGGTGCTCGACGAGAAGCACGTCGCGGGGTACGACGCGAAGGTGCTGCGCGCCAACGACCCCGACGCCCTGACCGCGTGGCTCACCGAGCGCGGGTACGAGGTGCGCCCGGCCCTCACGCGCTGGCTCAAGCCCTACGTCGAGAAGGGGTGGATCGTGACCGCGTTCAAGGTGTCGCGCGCCCCGGGCGCGCCGGCGTCCTACGCGGTCGGCACGAGCGCTGTGCGGATGAGCTTCGCCACCGACGCGCCGTTCTTCCCGTACCGCGAACCGGACGATATGCGCGAGGCGAAGACGAAGCGCCTGCTCCGCGTGTTCGTGCTTGCCGACGCGCGCATGGCGGGCAAACTGGGCGCGGGCGAATGGCCGGGCAATGTGGCGTGGGCCGGGAAGCTGCCGGCGGACGCCGTGGCCGCGCTCCCGCCACTGTTGAAGGTGCCCGGGTACACGCCGACCGCGGAGACGTGGCTGACGGAGTTCGAGGACGCCGCGTCGCCGCGCCCCGGCACCGCGGACGTGACGTTTGCCCCGGACGAGGACCAGCGCCCGGTGGAGCGCCCGGCGCGGATCGTGTACGCGGCGCGTCCCGACGCCGGAGGCCGGGCCGGGTTCGTTGTGTTCGCTGCCGCGCTCGTCGCCGCGTACCTGCTGATGCGCCGCTACTGGTAGGTGCCGCGAGCCGAGCGGCACCGCGATAACGGGCAGTGAGCGCGGCGCACGTCGTGCGCGAGTTCACATTCGCAAAAGGAGTGCGCCATGCTCGGATGGGGCATTAACGTCTGGCGACAGACCGACCAGCGGGGAACGCCGGCGCACTTGCGCCGCGGCTTCATCGCCGCGTGGGAGGCCGGGCTCGGCGGGTTGGAATGGTTGGACGCGCTCGTCGCCGCGGGCCGTGCCGAAGACCTCGGCGGAAGTGGGTACCCGAACACGTACACCCTCACCGCGGGCGTGTTGGCCGAAGTGCTGTCGGCGGGCGTGCCCAGTCACACGGGGCCGGACGTGATCGGGGACGATTACGTGCTGCCGGGGGGTTGGACCGGCCCGTTGCATCTGGAGCGGGCCACGTTCGCGGAGTGCTCGCCGGACGAAGTGTTGGTTCTCGAAGCGTGGGACCTGAGTTAAGCCCCACGATCGGTCCTCCTTGGCTCGCGGTCAGCTCGCGCGGCGGGTGCGCTCCTCTTCGTACTTGTGCAGCTTGTTGTAGAGCGTCTTCAGGCTGATCCCCAGTTCGTCGCTGGTTTTCTGCTTGTTCAGCCCGTTCTTCGCGTAGACGTGCAGGATGTACTCCATTTCCACGTCGGCCAGCGACTTCGTCGCGCCGTCGGCGGGCGGCGCGGCCGGTGCGGGGAACGGCAGGGTGGCCGGGCCGTGCGCCAGCGGGGCGCCAACCGGGTACGCGGCCGGCGCGGGCGCGGCCACCGGGTACGCCATCGGGATCGTCGCAGCCGGCTTCGGTGACACCATGTCGCGTGGCAGCACGTCCGGGGCGATCGGCTGCCCGCCGGACACGATCCACGCATATTCCATCGCGTTCGACAGTTCGCGCACGTTACCCGTGTACGTGTGGTTCACCAGTACGTGCAGCGCTTCGGGCGTGAGCAGGTGCGCCACCGTGTCCACCGGGCGCTTGGCGTGCCGGGCCAGCAGGTGCCGGGCCAGCGCCGGGATGTCGTCGCGGCGCTCGCGCAGCGGCGGCAGGTGGATGTGGAACATGTTCAGCCGGTACAGCAGGTCTTCGCGGAACTGCCCGTCGGCGATCATCTGCCGCAGGTCTTTGTTGGTCGCGCTAATCACCCGCACGTCCACGGTGATCGGTTGGCTCTCGCCGAGGCGCTGGATCTCGCCCGATTCGAGGAACCGGAGCAGCTTCACTTGTAGGTTCTTGTCGAGGTCGCCGAGTTCGTCGAGGAACACGGTGCCGCCGTTGGCGACTTCGAAGAAGCCCTTGTGGTCGCGGTCAGCCCCGGTGAACGCGCCCTTCTTGTGGCCGAACAGTTGGCTCTCGGCCAGCGACTGCGTTAGCGCGCCGCAGTTGACCGGGACGAACGGCATGTCGGCGCGCTTGCTGCGCCCGAACAGCGAGCGGGCGACCACGTCCTTGCCGGTGCCGGTCTCGCCGGTGATCAGCACGCGCCCGTCGGTCGGGCCGACGCGCTCGGTGAACTGGATCACGGGCTGAATGGCCGGGCTGGAGCCGATCAGCCCCGGCGGGCCTTCGATCTCGCGGACGCGGCTCTCCAGCGCCGCGGTCTTGTTCTTCAGCTTCCGCTTCTCCTGAATGCGGAGCAGCAGCGCCTCCATGTCCGTCAGTTTGCAGGGCTTGGAGAGGTAGTCGAACGCCCCGAGGCGCAGCGCTTCCACGGCGGTTTCGGCACTGCTGTAGCCGGTCATGATGACGGCTTCGGTGTCCGGCGAGGCCTGCTTGAGCGCCGCGAGCACCTGCAACCCGGCCTTGTCGTGTTCCATGCGCAGGTCGAGGATCGCGGCGTCGAAGGTGGCCTTCTTGACCATCTCGATGCCGCTCTTGCTGTCGGCGCAGACGGTGATGTCGTGGCCGAGGCGGGGCAGCTCGGAGCGCATGAACTCGCGGAGCATCGCTTCGTCGTCGACGAACAGGATTCGCAGTCGGTTGCTTGCGGGGGTTGCCACGCGCGCTCTCCGTTTCGTCCTAGCTCAGTTCGGGCTTCGGCGGCTTATGCGTTACCGGTGCAGGAATTACAAGGGGACTTTGATTTTCAATTGCAGATTACGATTGCAGATTAAACGTCACAGGCGGCGCTGTGCGTGCTGTCTTTCAATCGAAAATCGCAAATCTGCAATCACCAATCCTACGCCGCCTCGCGGCGGCCGGGGAACGATAGTACCGTCGGCTCCGGGTCCGGGTCTTGGCCCGCGCCTTGGGCCGCGCCCGCGGGCAGTTCGAGCGGGATGCGCACCGTGAACGTGCTGCCCGCCCCGGGGCCGGCGCTCGTCGCGGTGATCGTGCCCGCGTGCTGGTCCACGATCTGGTGGCTGATGAACAGGCCCAAACCGGTGCCCTTCCCGGTGCGGCTCTTGGTGTAGAACGGCTCGAAGATGTTCTGCAACACGTCCGGGGCCATGCCGCACCCGGTGTCCGCGAACACCAGCTCCGCGTACCCGCCCGCGGTGCCGAGCGTGATGCCCAACCGCCCGCCGTCGTCCATGCTGTCGAGCGCGTTCACGACGAGGTTCAGGATCACGCTCTTGAGGTCTTGGGCGTTCACCGGGGCCACGATGTACCCGCCCGGCTCGAACGAGACGAACTTGCCGCGGCTCGACGGCAGGTGCCGGGCCACTTCGAGCACGCCCTTCACGAGTCCGGTCAGGTCCGTGGGATCCTTGCGCCGCTCCCCGGTGCGGCTGAAGTCGAGCAACTTCTGTGTGATGTCCTTACACCGCAGCGCTTCCTGCTGGATCATCTTGACGTAGCGGGCCAGCACCTCGGCCTCGGCCGGGGGCGCGGAGCTCGCGGTCGCGGCCAGCGCGCCCAGCACCTCGGACAGCCGGCGCTCCAGCGCCTCCGAGCAGAACAGGATGCTGGCGAGCGGGTTGTTGATCTCGTGCGCGACGCCGGCCGCGAGGAACCCGACCGACACCATGCGCTCGCTCCGCACCAGTTGCCGGCTGCGCTCGTTCACTTGGCGCGCGAGGTCGGCGTACACGGCGTGTAGGCGGGCCACCATCGCGTTGAACTCGTCGGCCAGCTCTTGCAGCTCGTCGCCGCCGGTGAGGACGATGGGTTCGTCGAAGGTCCCGCTATGGACCCGCTGCACCCCCGCCTGCACCTCGCGGATCGGCGCGATCATCCACTTGCGGAAGTCGTAGACCATGAGGAACAGCAGGGCCAGCCCCCAGCCGAACGTGAACCCGACCCACCAGAGTGTCTGGCGGATCGCGGCGCTCGACTTGCGCCCGCACGCCTTGATGTCGTCGATGAGGGCGAGGCGGAGGTGGTCCGCGGTGCGCCGGGCCTTCTCGTGGGCCGCGCGCACGCCCGGCAGGTCCCGGAGGGCCGTCGTCTTCTCCGCGCCGCCGACGGTGCGGTTCTTGCGGACCTCGGTCGCCAGCGCTTCGAGGTCGGCGTTGAGCTGAACGACCAGCCCGGTCTCTTGTTCGCCGCCGTCCGGGTCGTACCCGCCGGCCACGGCTTTGGCGTTCAGTTCGTGGAAGTACCCGAGTTCGCCGCGCGTGCGCTCGACGCGGTCGAGGTACAGGTCGTGGTTGTCGAGCGTGTCCATGCCCGCGAGCGTTTCCAGAATCTGCGTCGCGAGCGTCAGTTCGGTGAGCTTCTTATCGGTGACTTTGACACTGATGTAGTACGAGTAAATGCCGTAGCACGTGCCCGCAGCCAATAGCAGGATGCTGCCGGCCACGAGGGCCAGCCCGCGCATCAGCTTGTGGCGCAATCGGCGGCGAGCCACGGCGGAACCTCCCTGTCCCCGTCGCGCCGTCCCGAGCGCGACCCCCAAAGGCGGCGGACTCTACCAAGAGCGTTCTTACAAAACGAGAGCAATTTTTTCCCACGCCGACTGCGACTGGACCGCAGACGAGTTTCGACAGGATGAACACGATAACCAGAGATCAACAGAGATGAAATCACGTGTTCAGAATGCGCAGCTTTCTGATTCCATCTGTGTTCATCCGTTGATCCTGTCAAACTCTTCTGTCCTCTGTCCTCTGTACTATGTGCTCTGCCTTTGCACTTGCGAATGCGCCGCCTCTGCAGGTACTACCTGTGCCCGTGCGGGGCCGTACCAATACAGGAGACGGGGCGATGAGCGGGCAGCAGCCGGTGGCGGTGGGGCGGTACGCGGTCGGCGCGGGGAACCCGCTGCTGTGGGTGTGCGGGCCGTGCGTCATCGAGTCGCACGACCTCACGCTCCAGATCGCCGACGCCCTGCGCGGGCACGCCGAGCGCCTCGCGCTGCCGCTCGTCTTCAAGGCCTCGTTCGACAAGGCCAACCGGAGTAGCGGGAAGTCGTTCCGCGGCCCGGGTCTGCAGGAAGGGTTGAAGACCCTCGACGCCGTAAAGCGCGCGACCGGGCTGCCGGTCACGACCGACGTTCACGAGTGCCACCAAGCCGCGGCCGTCGCGGAGGTGTGCGACATTTTGCAAGTGCCGGCGTTCCTCGCGCGGCAAACCGACCTGCTCGAAGCGTGCGGGCGCACGGGCAAGGTCGTGAACGTGAAGAAGGGTCAGTTCATGGCCCCGTGGGATATGAAGAACGTGGTCGCGAAGCTCGGCGAGTTCGGGAACCGCAACGTACTGCTCACCGAGCGCGGCACCACGTTCGGCTACGGGCTGCTGGTGAACGACATGCGGGCCGTGCCGTGGATGCAAGAAACCGGCGCGCCGGTGATCTTTGACGCCACCCACAGCGTACAGCAACCGGGGGCGCTCGGGGACCGCACCGGGGGCGACCGCCGCATGGTCCCGGTTCTGGCCCGCGCCGCGGTCGCCGCCGGGTGCGACGGCGTGTTCCTCGAGACCCACCCGCGCCCGGACGAGGCCAAGAGCGACGGCCCCAACATGGTCCCGCTCGACGAGCTTCCTTCCGTGATCGAAACGTGCCTGCGCGTCCGCGCGGCCCTGACCGCTCCTTCAGCCACACGAGCCGACCCGCATGAGCGCTGCCGCAAGTCCGCCTAGCTGCCCGTTCCGGCCCCGCGCGGGGCTCGCCCTGTTCGCGCTGGCCCTTGCCCTGATCGGGGGGTGCGGGAAGCCGCCGCCGCCGGTCGATCCCGCGGGCGACTCCGTGACCACGAAGGTCGATCCGTGGAAGACCACCGGCCCGCGGCTGAAGAAGAGTACCGAACTCGCGGAGTGCAAGTCCGCACTCGCGGCCCTCTCCGCCGATACCGGGGCCGAGACCGGCAGGAAGCTCACCCCCATCACCCCGGAGGTGCTCGCGGCGCTTGCGGCGCTCGTGCCCCTGTCGGCCGACGACAGCGCCGAAGTCGGCGCGCCGGTCTTCACCAGCCACGACGCCGGATACCTCAGCGACTGTTTCTACCTGCGCGACGCGGCCCGCGCGCTGGGCGTCGCCGGGTTACCGCCGGAGCAGCAGGCGGACCGCGCCTTCGCGTGGGTGTGCCGGCAGGTGTACCTGTACCCGTGGCTGCGGCAGTTGCCCAACGGCGCGCTCGAGCCGACTGCGCTCCCGCCGGTCGCCGTGCTGCGGCGCGGGTACGGCTCCGGTCTCGAACGGATGTACGTGTTCCTCGCACTCGCGCAGCAACTCGATCTCGACGTGTGCCTGATCGGGGGGCCGGACGCGGGCAAGGTCGAGGCGCGCGGCGGGCCCGTGATCACTTACACCTATGCCGACACCGTCGCGCGCGCCCCGCGGGGGCCGTTCTGGGCGGTCGGCGCGCGCGTCGGCACCGACGTCCGGCTGTACGACCCGTGGCGCGGCACCGCGCTGCCGGTCACGTTGAACCAACTGCGCACGAATCCGGGCGCAGCAACGGCGTGGTTCGAGGACAAGGCCAACGTGTCCGGGGCGACGCCCGACGACGCGAAAAAGGCGACCGCGTTCCTCGCGGTCCCGGTCAACGCCCTGACGCCGCGCATGACGATGTTCGAGGCGCACCTGAAGGGCGACCTCGGCTTGAGAGTAGCCATCGACGCGAAGGCGCTGCAGGCCCGGTTCCCGGACCCAAAGCCGGCGTTCTGGCTGACCGCGGGCGACTACGACTACGGCCGCGCGGCGCGCTCGTTCTTCCCCGCGGAGATGGGCGGGGGCGAGCGCAACACCCAGCGCGGCAAGCTCTACGACATCTACGTGCTGCAACAGATCCCGCAGGCCGCGTTCCAACTGCCCGCGGGGCTTGATCGCCCGGACGCGCGCGACCGGCTACAGGGGCTGGCCGCCGGTACGCTCGCCGCGGCCTACATCGAGCCGCCGAACCCGCGCGAGCGGGTCCAGCGCGGCCAGTTCCAAGAGGCCGCGCGCGACGTGGTCGCGAAACAAGAGCGGTTCGCCGACGGGCTCGAGCGGCTCCGCGTCAACAAGGACGTGCCGCGCCAGATCGACGAGTGGGTCGCCGGGGCCAACGACGTGTACCTGCAACTGACGCGCGCCATCGAGATCGAGAAGACCGCGCCGGCAATTGAGATGGCGCAGCAGGCGATCAACGAGCACTGGAAGGCACCGGGCGCGCTGTACATCATCGACCGCGCGTCGGCCGAGGTGGGCCGGGCCGAGGCCGCGTACCTGCTGGCCCTGTGTAACCACGAGCAGGCCGAGGGCGCGCAGGTGCGGGCCGACCGCGCCACCCCTGCGGACGCCGACCGGCTCCGGGCCGAGGCCGCGACCGCGTGGGAGAACGCCCGCGCCGCGTGGCGCTCCTACGAACAGTACGTCGGCGCGCACGCCGGGTTCCCCGGCCGCGCCGCCCACGGCAAGGCCCTCGCCGCCCGCGCCGCGGCTCATGCGAAGAAGTAGGTGCCCGTGCGGTAGGTGCCGCTCGGCAAGCGGCACCTACCAAGCATCAGCCGCGCAGGATGCCGAGCACCTCCGCGTGCAACTTGCCGTTGGTGGCAAGCACGTCGGGCGTGTGAATCGTCGGCGTACCGGCCCAGTTCGTGAACGCGCCGCCGGCCTCTTCGACGATGGCCTTCGTCGCGGCCACGTCCCACGGGTTGACCCCGTGTTCCACCATGATGTCGGCCGCGCCCTCGGCCACTAGCACGAAGCCGTAGAAGTCGCCGTGCCCGCGCTGCCGCTTCGTCCGCTTGTAGAGGTCGTGAAAGACGCGCTCGCGGCCGGCGCGGGTGAACCAGCCCATACTCGAATAGCATAACGACGAGTCGCCGAGCGCGGTCACGTTCGAGACGCGCACGCGGCGCTCGTTGTGGAACGCGCCGTCGCCTCGGAGCGCGCGGTACGTCATGCCAAACACCGGCACGTACACGACGCCGCCGATCTGCTCGCCCTTGTACTCGAGGCCGATGAGGGTGGCCCAGATGGGAACGTGGCGGATGAACGACTTCGTGCCGTCGATGGGGTCGATGACCCAGCGGTAGCCGCTGGTGCCGGGCTGGTCGCCGAACTCTTCGCCCAAGAATCCGTCCGCGGGGAACGCGGCCGTGACCGCGTCACGGATCAGCTTCTCGGCGGACTTGTCCGCGACCGTGACCGGGCTGCTGTCGGCCTTGTGCTCGACCTCGAAGGTCGATTCGTAGTATGTGCGGGCGAGGTCGCCGGCCCGGTGCGCCGCGCTGATGGCAAGGTCGTACCGCGTCCGCCATTCGGCATTCATGAGTCGCCTCTGGTCAATGAAGAGTATTCACCGCAGAGACCGCGGAGCACGCAGAGGAAGTCAGAGGCAGAGAGTAGTGTTTTAAAAACACCGCATGCTCTTGCGTCTCTGTCTTCCTCTGCGTGCTCCGCGGTCTCTGCGGTGAATACGGTTCTTAGGCGGGCGGGTGGGCTTTGGCGTAGGCGGCGCAGCCGACGATGCCGCTGTCGTCGCCGAGCGCGGCGGGCACGCAGCGCACGCGGTCGGCCGCGCCCGGCAGCGTGTACCGCAGCGCGATTTCCCAGATGCGCTCGATGAACGTGTCGCCCAGCGCGCCGGTCACGCCGCCCCCGATGACGACCACTTCCGGGCTGACGAAGTTGACGAGGCCGCCGATGGCCGCGCCCAGCGCGCGGGCCGCGTCGTCCACCAGTTCCACCGCGACCGGGTCGTCCTTCTGGTAGAACTCGGCCAGTTGCGAGCTGCGCACGCCCGCGAGATCAACGCCCTTCCACTCTTTGCGGACCCGCTTGGGCGCGTCGTCGAGCTTCTCCTTGGCGCGCTTCATCATGTACTTGCGCCCGGCGATGCTCTCCAACGACGCGCCCTGCCGCCAGTGAACGACGACGTGGCCGATCTCGCCGGCGTTGCCGTTGAACCCTGTGAACAGGTCGCCGTTGAGGATCATCCCGCCGCCCACGCCGGTGCCGACGAACACGCCGAGCACGTGCCGCGCGCCCTTCGCCGCACCGTGCGCGAACTCGCCGTAGGTGCCCATGCGCACGTCGTTTTCGAGCACGATGGGCCAGCGCCACGAGGCCGGAACGAGGGGTTTGAGGTCCACGTCGCGCCAGTCGAGGTTCGGCGCGAACTTGACCTTGGTGGTGCCGAGGTCGATCTGACCGGGGACTCCGACGCCCATACCGCGAATCTGGGCGGCGTCGACGTTGGCCTCGCGCACGACCGCTTCGACGGCCTTGCCGAGGTTGGCGACGACCCCGGCGGGGCCGGTTTCGGGCGCGGTCGGTTGTTTGGAGCGCGCGAGGAGCTTGAGGTCGTCGTCGAACAGGCCGGCGAGAATCTTGGTGCCGCCGAGATCGACGCCGAGCCAGTATCCGGTACTCATGCCGGGGAGTCCCGTGAGATGGGGGTTCACGTCCGGTCGTGGGCCGCGCGCCGTCCTAGCGAGGGTCATTGTAAGACGAACCCCGGCATACACAACGAGAAAGGCGGCGCGGGTCAAGCAAAAAGCGCGAACGCGCTTCGCGCGTTCTTCACAAATCGCGCCACCTTGTCCGCGTCCTTCGCACCGGGCGCGCGCTCGACGCCGCTCGCCACGTCCACGCCCCACGGCCGCACGAGCCCAATGGCCGCCGCGACGTTCTCCGGGGTCAGCCCGCCGGCGAGGATCACCGGCGCGCCGGGGTCGAACCCGCGGAGCAGCTCCCACGGGGCCGTGTGCCCGGAGCCGCCCATCTGCCCTTCGACGAACGAGTCGATCAGCACCGCGGCCGGCGCGCGCCCTTGCGCCGCGGCCGTGGCGACGAACCGCCGGACGTGATCGAGGCCCGCGGCGTCCTTCACGCGGAACGCCGGGACGTGCGCGAACGGGAACGTGTCCTCCGCGGGCGGGGCGTCGTCGTAGGTCTGCACCGCGCGCAGGCCGAGTTGGTACGCGGCTGCGCACACCTGACGCAGCGGCGTTCCGACGAACACGCCCACGGGTGCGGCGAACGCCGGCAGCGCGCGAACGATCTCCGCGGCCTGTTGCGGGCTAACGAACCGCGGCGACTTGGCGTAGAAATTGAGGCCGACCGCGTCGGCCCCGCAGTCGGCCGCGCGTCGCGCGTCGTCGGCCGTCGTGACGCCGCAAATCTTGATTCGGGACATGCCTTTAGAGTAGTAGGCACACTCCGTGTGCCTTCGCTTCGCGTGTCAAAAGAGTTCGGCGGAACATCATTCGCCCACGCGCTCTGTAGCGGCGGCACACGGAGCCGGCCCTCGGCCTACTACTACGTTCAGTTCGCGTAGCGGAACTCGGCGGAGGCGAAGAGGGCGTGGAACAGCGCGGCCCATGCGTCCTTTTCGGCCTTGTCCTTGAGGAATCGCGCTGCGACCGCGCGCTCGCCGTCGGTGGGCGCGCGGCCCAGCGCGAGGCGGTAGGCGCGCGTCAGTCTCGCTGCGTCGTCGGCGTGCTTCTCCGCCAGCAGCCGCGCCGCGGCGTGCTTCGACTGTTCGAGGACGAACGGGCTGTTCATCATGTAGAGCGCTTGCGGGGCGACCGTGCCGCTGTTGCGCCGCCCGGTCACGGTGCTGGGGTCGGCCGCGTCGAACACCTCCAACATCTCCGGGAGCGCGTTGCGGAACTGCGGCAGGTACACGCTGCGGCGATTCGAGCTCGCCTTGTAGCCGTAGTCCGCGGCGAGCGACATTGCGAACGTCGGCCCGCCGCGCGCCGGGTCGAGTTGTCCGCTGACCGAAAGGACGGTGTCGCGAATCGCTTCGGCTTCGAGCCGGCGACGGTTGGCGCGGCCGAACAAGCGGTTTTCGGGATCGGCCGCCTGCGCCGCGGTGTCGGCCGTCGAACTCTGCCGGTAGGTGCGGCTCAGTACGACGGCACGCACGAGCTTCTTCACGCTCCAATCCTTCTGGAAGCCGAGGGCGAGCGAATCGAGCAGTTCGAGGTTCGAGGGCAGTTCGCCGGTGGTGCCGAAGTTGTCCACGGTGCGAACGATGCCCTCGCCCATCAGCCAGTGCCAGACGCGGTTCGCCATGACGCGCGCGGTCAGCGGGTTGTTGGGGGACGCGATCCACTGCGCGAGTTGCACGCGCCCGCTTTGCGCCTTTGGCACCGCGGGGGGCGTGCCGTGGACCGCGACCGTGAGGAACCCGCGCGGCGCGAGGTCGGTCAGGTTGTGGACGTTGCCGCGAACGTGAACCTTCGTGTCCTCGATCACCTTCTCTTCGAGCACGCTCATCACGAGGTCGCGCTTCGGCCCAGATGCTTGCAGCTTCTTGATCTCGTCTTCGAGTGCCTTGACCTCATCAGTCGCTTGCGGCTTCGCGGGTCTGTCTTCCTTCTTCTCTTCCTTCTTCTCGTCCTTCTTGTCGAGCGAAAGAAAGACCACGGCATCCGGGCAGACATGGCCCTTCGTGTCCTCGTTCGAAACGAGCACGTACGCGAGGCCGTCCTTCTCAAAGCGGTACTCCCCGAGCGAGACGAAGCGACCGTCGATGGGCGGGTTCTTCCGCATGTCCACGGCGACGGTCTTGTCCCCGTCCGCGCTGGCGACGTGAACCGACACGTTGCCGGCGCGGTTGGCACCCGGCGAGTACGCGAGCCGCACCTCGTACTTGCCCGGCGGTAACGCGTCGGGTTGGAACGTGACGCTCTTCTCGCCCTTCCCCGCGTCCTTGTCGTGGATATAGCCGTCGCCGATGTAGGTTTTGTTCGAGGTGGACGCCATCCAGTCGCCGACCTTCTTGGCGCGGGCGTCGTCCACGACAATGCCGCGCACGTCTTTGACCGCGAGCGCTCCGGCCGCGACCGTCGGCCCGGCCTTCGCCTTGGCCGCGACCAGCTTCGCCTGAAGCGCCGCGAGCTTCGCGTCGTGCGCGTTCAGCGCGGCCTCGCGGTCGGCCGTTGCCGGCAGCGGTACCTCTACCCACTTGGACACGTTCGCGTGCTCCATCGCCTTTACGTTCCGCAGGATGCCGGCGAGGGCGTAGTAGTCCTTCGTCGGGATCGGGTCGAACTTGTGGTCGTGGCACCGGGCGCACGTCACCGTTTGGCCGAGGAAACCCTTCGTGATGACGTCGAGTTGCTCGTCCACCACGTCCATGCGGAGCTGTTTCTTGTCCTGTTCTTCGAGGTTCGTGTTGCCGAGTTGGAGGAACGTCGTGGCGACGAGCTTGCGGGCGCGGTCCGCGCTGTCGGCAGCGGGCAGCAGGTCGCCGGCCAGATGCTCCGCGATGAACCGATCGAACGGCACGTCGGAGTTGAAGCTGTCGATGACGTAGTCGCGGTAGCGCCACGCCTCTTTGAAGACGAAGCCGCGGAGCGTGACACTCTCCGCGTAGCGGGCGACATCGAGCCAGTGCCGGCCCCAGCGCTCCCCGAACTGTGGTGACGCGAGAAGCTTGTCTACGAGCTTCTCGTAAGCATCCGCGGCCTTGCCGTTCACGAATGCATCGACCTCCTCCGGGGTCGGCGGCAGGCCGATGAGGTCGTAGTAGAGGCGGCGGATCAGCGTAGCGCGGTCGGCTTCCGTCGCGGGCTTCAACCCCTTCTTGGTCAGCGCCGCCAAGACGAGGCTATCGATGTCGTTCGCGCCCGGCGGCGCAACCGGCAGCTTGTACGCCCAGAACTTGCGCCCCTCTTCGATGGTCAGGCCGACTTGCTTCTTCGCCCCCACCGAGGCGGCGCGCGGGTCCGGAGCGCCCATCGCGATCCACGCCTCGAAGTCCTTGATGACGGCCTCCGGCAGCTTGCCTTTCGGCGGCATCTGCACGTCGCCCTCGTACTTGAGCGTTTTTAGCAGGAGGCTTTCGGCCGGTTTGCCCGGCACGAGCGCGGGGCCGGTGTCGCCGCCCTTCAACACGCCGGCGCGCGAGTCGAGGTATAGACCGCCCTTCAGCTTTTTGTTCTTCTCGGCGTCCGCGGAGTGGCACGCGGCGCAGTGCTGGTCGAGGACGGGGCGAATCTTCTTCTCGAAGAATTCGACGCCTTTCGCGTCGAGCGGCTTATCCGGCTCCGCAGCGATCGCGCGCGGCGCGGGGATGAGGAGCAGCACGGCGGAGAGCGCGGCAAGACTGGCGGCAGCGAGTCGCATCGCGGGTACCCGGACAGTGTGGCGAAGAAGGTTAAGGTTATTATCGCGCTTCGCGCAAGAGAAGGCAGTAGGTTTTCGGGCGAAGCCGCAAGCGGTGTTACTTCAACACCACGACAACCCGGAAGCCCAGATTACTGTGGCAGAAGTGCGGCGGGTCGGCATTCCTTCCTCCTGAGCGCACGTCCTTCGCCTCGTTGCTCCAGCCGCCGCCCCGGACCGCGTAGCCGCGCTTCGGGTCGATGTCGCCGGGGTCGGTCGCCGCGTCTTTCGTATACGGGCCGAACCGCGTGCTGCAAAACTCCCACACGTTGCCGATCATGTCGTGGAGGCCGAAGGCATTCCCACGGTAGCTGCCCACCGGGGCGACGAAGGCGTGGCCGTCGTCCATGGGCATCGCGGTGCGCGGCCAGTCCTTGTGGGTCTTCTTCAGAGTCGCGTCGCACACGTTGGCGACCGTGCCGGTCTTGTCCGCGTCGTCGCCCCACCAGTAGCGCGTCGCGGTCCCGGCGCGGCACGCCCATTCCCATTGCGCCTCGGTGGGCAACCCGTAGGTGTGGGCGAACGCGCGATCACGCGCGCCGAGCCACTTGCAGAAGGTGGTCGCGTCGGACCAACTGACGTGAACGACGGGTTGGTCGGTGCGCAGCTCGAACGGCCCGGCGTAGCCGGGCTTCCTCCAACTCGTGCCGGGTCGGTGCTTCCAAACGGCCTTCTCGTCGTGGGCGTGGCCGCCCCCGGTCTTCTCGCCGTCGGTCTCGTACTTCGCAGCCTCGACGAACGCCCGGAACTGACCGACCGTGACCTCGTGCTTGCCGAGGTAGAACGGCTTGGTCAGCGTGACCGTGTGGCGCGGGCCTTCGGCGTACTCGGCCCCTTTGTGGCCCGGCTCATCTTCGGGCGTGCCCATCACGAACGTGCCCGGCGGGATCAGCACGAACTCCATGCCGAGATCGTTCGCGCACTCGACGGGCACGCCGAGCCACGTAGCGTATGCGCGCTGGTACTTGGCCGCAGTGTCGGCGTTGAACGGGAAATCCGGCACGAGCGGCCCGTCGCCCTTCGCCACGGAGATCTTCACCGGGAGCGGGGGCAGCGGCTTCTTCGCGGGCTTCTTCAAGCCGGTGAGCAGGTCCGGCTTCTTGTGCAGCGCCGCCACCTCGTCCGCGGTCAGCGCGCGGTCGAACAGAGCCATTTCGTCGAGTAGCCCGATGTAGTTGATCGCGGTGTAGACGTTGGCCTTGTCGATGTCCCAGCCCATCGCGATGGCCCGGTCCTTCACCTGCCCGATCAACTTGCCGTCGATGTACAGCGACGTAACGGCATTCTCCTTGCCGGTGTCGAGGTTCGTCCACGTCAGCACGACGTGGTGCCAGTCGTCGGCCTTCCAGCCCACTTTGGGCACGCGGACCATCGGCGCGTTCGGGTCGCTCTCGCCGATGCCCTTCTTCCCTTCGGGAATCACCGGGAACGCGCCGTGGCGCAGGTCACGCGGCTTGGCGTCGTTGAAGTCGAACCACAGCGCGCCGTTGTTCGCGCCCTTCTGGGTGATCTGCACCGGGTCGCAGAACCCGGTCTTGAGCAACTTGTCCGGGTCGCTCTTGCACCACATCGACACGGACCCGCTCCAGCCGTCGGGCTTGAACGCGAGGTTGCCCTTTACCGGGACGAATATGCGGCTGTTGTTGGGCAGGATGTCCACGGCGTCGAGCGCGCCGCCGCTGATCCCCTTGTTCTTGGCGATCTTAAACGCCTTGTCCGAGAAGCCCTTTTCGATGGTGAACTTCCCCTTTTCCTTGGGGTTGGTCACGCGGGTGTCGAACGTGAGCTGCCCGCCACCGACGTCGCCCTTCACCTCGTCGTCGAACGAGGCGTAGAAGGTGACGGCCTTGCGGATGTCGTCGTCCGCGCCGAGCGCGGGCGCGGCGAGCAGTAGGAGCAGAACGAGGGCGCGCATGGGGAGGGTTCCTCTCAAGAATAGCCGCTTGCGGCTTCGCGACCGGCCCACAATACCCCATCCGCGCGCCGCGCGAAAGGCACGAGTTGTTGAACCGCGCGCGGGCGCGGGATACAATCTGGCGGTGCGATTCGTTTCACCGCGCCCCGCCCCGCGCGGCCCCGGAGAGAGCGAGGTTCACGTGCAAGTCACCGTATCGGCCCGACACGGGCACTTGGGCGACGACGTGCAGAAGCAACTCAAGGAGAAGGCGGAGAAACTGCTCCACTTCTTCAACCGGCTCACGATGATCGAGGTCACGGTCGATCTCCATAAGGAACACGACAAGAAGTTGAAGGTAGAAGTGCGGGCCACGGCCGAGCACAAGCACGAGTTCGTCGCCAGCGACGTAGACGACGACGTGGCCCACGCCTTCAATCGGGCGCTGGCCCACGTGAAGCAGCAGATCACGCACTACAAAGAGAAGCTCCAAGACCACCGCCGCGACGCGGACTACGGCGGGAACAACGCGGCCTCATAACCGGGGCCGCCGGAGAACCCGCCCGCGGCGCGCCCGCCGGGGCCGAACAGAGGGGACGGAATGCGCTTGTGCAACTTCATCGTCCGCGACGCCATCATTCCCGCGCTCGCGGCCCCGCCCCCGCGGGGCGACGCCCCGACCGTGCCCGCGGTGAAGGAAGCGGTCGTCCGCCAGATGGTGCAGGCGCTGCACGCGGCCGGGCACTTCCGCGCCGCCGACGTGGACGAGATCGTCGGCGCGGTCATGCGCCGCGAGCAACTCGGCACTACCGGGATCGGGCGGCACATCGCCATCCCGCACTCGCGGCACCCGGCCGCGGACCGGCTCATCGGCACCCTCGCGCTCTCCCGCGACGGCCTCCCGTTCGACAGTTTGGACGGCGAGCCGGTGTACGTGTTCGTGCTGCTTGTGTCGCCCCAAGACCGCCCCGGCGACCACCTGCGCGCGCTCGAGGCGGTCGTCCGCACGATGCGCAACGACGACTTCGTGCGCCAGCTCCGCGCGTGCCAGACCGCGGACGACATCTGGGCGCTGCTCGAAGGGGCCGCACCGGGCTGGTGAACTTGTGGGACAGGCTTCCAGCCTGTCCCGTGCATTGGACCGGCTGGAAGCCTGTCCCACAAGCAGCGGAGGGCGACGAATGAGTGGGCGGGCGACGGGGGGAACCGGACTCGGGCCGCGGGAGGCGCTCCCGCCCGGCCCCGCGCCGCTCCGCCGCGTGGTCCGCGTCGTGAACCCGCTCGGCCTGCACTTCCGCGTGGCCGACCGGTTCGCCCGCCTCGCCAAGCAGTACGCCTGCGCCGTCACCGTTTGGAACGGCGAGGCGCGGGCCGACGGCACCAGCCTGACGGACCTCATCATGCTGGTCGTGATGCCGGACTCGGAGGTGGTGCTGGAAGTAGACGGGCCGGACGCCCCACACGCGCTCGGCCCGCTCGCGGACGTGCTGGCGTCGCCGGGGGGCGAGGACTACACGATCTGACCCGAACCGCCGCCCGGCCCGCCCGGCCGGTTACGGCGCACTCTCTCACACGGGCCACCGGGAACGTCCGGCGACATGGAACACAGGCACGGTATCGCCGTCTCCCCCGGGGTCGCCATCGGCCCGGCTCTGGTGCTCGACACCGAGGGCGTGCTGATCCCGCACCGCGACGTTCCCGCGGAGCAGATCGACGCGGAGATCGCGCGCCTGCACCGGGCGCTCGACGAGACCGCGACCGCGGCCCGCGGGGACCGCGAGCGGATGACCGCAAAGCTCGGCCCGGCCCTCGGCAACATCTACGCGGCACAGCAGTCGATGATCGAGGACCGGATGATCCGGTCGCAAATCGAGGCCCGCATCCGCGCCGAGAGCTATTCGGCCGAGTACGCGGTCAGCCGCGTGATCCGCGATTTCGTGCGCCGGCTCGAGGACGCGGCCCAGCGGCTCCCGGACCACAACGCCGCCGAAGCGCGCCGCCGGGCCACCGAGTTCATCGACCTCGAGCGCCAGCTCCTCGCGGCCCTCCTCGGCCACCCCTCGAACCCGTTCGACAACCTCAAAGAGCCGGTGATCGTTCTCGCGAACGACCTGATGCCCTCGGACACGGCCGACTTCAACCCGCGCACGGTGCGGGCGTTCGCCACCGAGAGCGGCGGCCCCACGAGCCACACGGCCATCCTCGCCGGCGCGCTGGAGATCCCCGCGGTCGTCGGCATCGGCCGGTTCCGCTCCGACGTGTCCGGTGGCGACATCGTGATCGTGGACGGCGAAGAAGGCGTCCTCATCATTGACCCGGACGAGGCCACGCTCGCCAAGTACGAGGCCAAGCGCGCCGAACAGATCGCCCGCCCCGACCGCAACGAGAGCCTGCGCGACAAGCTCGCGGTCACGCACGACAACGTCCGCATCCGGCTGCTGGGCAACATCGAACTGGAACAGGAAGCGGCGCACTGCCTCGAGCGCGGCGCGGAGGGCGTCGGCCTGTACCGCACCGAGTTCCTGTACCTGAACAAGACCGCGCACCCGACCGAAGAGGAACACTACGCGGCGTACACGTCGGTGCTGCGCACGCTCGGCCCGACGCGCCCGGTGGTGATCCGCACGCTCGACCTCGGCGCGGACAAGTTCTCCAGCGTGTCCGGGGCGGTGGCCGACGAGAAGAACCCGTTCCTCGGGCTGCGGAGCGTGCGCCTGTGCCTGAACAACCTCGACCTGTTCAAGACGCAACTGCGCGCGATCCTACGGGCCGCGGTCCACGGCGACGTCCGGGTCATGTTCCCCATGATTAGCACCGTGGACGAGTTGCGCCGGTGCAAGACGCTCCTGAACGACGTGAAGGACGGACTGGAGGACGCCGGAATCCCCTACAAACGGGACGTGCCGGTCGGTACAATGATAGAAGTTCCGTCGGCGGCGCTGCTGGCCGACGTGCTGGCGCGCGAGGTGGACTTCTTCTCCATCGGGACCAACGACCTGATCCAGTACACGCTCGCGGCCGACCGGAACAACGAACACGTGGCCGACTTGTACAACCCGGCGGACCCGGCCGTTCTGCGGCTGATCCGGCTCGTGGTGCAGGCGGGCCAAAGGGAACAAGCGAAGAGACCGTTCGAGGTGAACGTGTGCGGGGAGATGAGCGGGGAGCCGCTCTACGTCCCGCTCTTGGTGGGGCTGGGCCTGCGACACCTGAGCGCCACGCCGCGCAAGATCCCCGAGCTCAAGCGGGTGATCCGCGACCTCAAGGTTGCCGAGGCGGAGCGACTGGCCGAACACGCCCTGTCGCTGGAGTCGGCCCGCCAAGTGAGCAGTTATTTACGAGCCAACAGTGCCGTGTGACCTTCCCCAACAGGGGCGGGGGCGAGGCACGGGCCGGCCGGTCGAACCGCGGGGCACCCAAACCGCCGTGACCGGGGTCCGTTTCGCCACACCGCCGGGGGCGCGAGCCGGCCGCCGAGTGAACCGCTTTCATGAGCAGCGCCGCACGCCCGACGCGGGACCGCGCCCTCGCGCTCCCCGCGCGCGCCGCTCATCGACCGCACCTCACCCCGGCGCGCCCGCCCGCTCCCCGCCTCACGGGGGACCGGAGGGAGGGGCCGCGATTTCAGATTGAAGATTGAAGATTGAAGATTGAAGGTTGAAAGCGACCGAGGCGCGCCGTGGCGCGGCTCCGCTTCCAATCGAAGATCGCAAATCTGCAATCCGCAATCGGGACTCGCCGGCCCCTCGGACGCGATGACCGGCGACAAGTTCCGCTTCCGCTTCACCAAGACCGGCACGCTCCGGCTGGTGAGCCACCACGACCTGATGCGGTGCGGCGAGCGCATGCTGCGCCGCGCCGTGCTCCCGTTCAAATCGACCGCCGGGTTCCACCCCACCCCGCGCCTCGTCTTCGCCCTCTCGCTCCCCCTCGGCGCGGACGCCTTCGACGAGGTCGTCGAACTCGAACTGACCGAGCCGCGCGACTCCGACGATGTGCTCGCGGCGCTCCGCGCGCAAGCCCCCACCGGCCTGACCTTCACGAGCGCGACCGTCGTGCCCATGAAGGCCACGGCCCGCGCGCGCCGCGTGGTGTACGAACTGCCGCTGCCCGCGGAGCGCGTGCCGCAGGTTCGCGCCGCGGTCGCGGACCTGCTCGCGCAACCGAAGGTTTGGGTCGAGCGCCTCAAGCCCAGCCCCAAGCGCCTCAACATCCGGCCGTACGTGCGGAACGCCGATGTCGTCGCCCAAGAACCTACCCCCCCGGCCCCCCTCCCTGAAGGGAAGGGGGGAGCAGACGCAGGCGCGCCGAAAACGTCATCGGCGCGAGACGATTCTTCCTCACCCACTCCCTTCAGGCAGGGGGGGCCGGGGGGAGTAGGTGTCTCCCTCCGCCTCGACCTCTGGGTGACGCAAGAGGGCACGGCGCGCGTCAGCGAATTGCTCGCCCTGCTGAATGTCTCCGACCTGCTCGACGCGGGCGCGGTCCTCGCGCGCACGCGCCTCGAACTGCGCGACGAACTGATCGAGGAACCGATCGACCTTCCGCCCGACGGCCCGTCCGACAGCGTGCCACTGCGCGGCGCGGAGGTGGCCGCGCTCGCCGCTCGCCTCGAAGCCGAGGCCGCCGAACAACCAGTTGGGAGCGGTTGGGGGGCTTCGCCAAATGGCCCCGTTGTGGAGTGAGAATTGCGCGCCGCGCTTCCCTGCGGGGCGCGGCTAACGAAGACACCAGAACACGAGACCCTTACACGAGAGACCCATGAAGAAAGAAATGCTCATCAACGTCCTCCAACAGGAGGAGTGCCGCATCGCCATCGTCGAGGGGGGCACGCTCGAGGAACTGTACGTCGAGCGCGCCAGTCAAGAGAGCTACGTCGGCAACATCTACAAGGGCCGGATCGTCAACATCGAGCCGGGCATTCAGGCCGCGTTCGTGGACTTCGGCATCGGCCGCAACGGGTTCCTGCACGTCTCGGACGTGGACCCGGCGTACTACAAGCACCTGCTCTCGAAGGACGACCTCGCCGCCTACGAAGCCGAGATGGACCGCGAGTACGGCGGTGGCTCCAACTCTGGTGGCGGGCGCGACCGCGGGCCGCGCGGCGGGGGCGGGGGCCGCGGCGGGCGCGACCGCGCGCCGCGCGAGATGAAGTCGTGGCTCGAACCGCAACCGTCGTCTATGCCGGTCGACGAGTTCATCCAAGACGACGGGTTCACCGAAGGGCTGGCCGAAACCGTGCCGGACGCGGTACCGGTCGAGGGCGTCGACGTCGAGGTCGAGATCGTTGAAGAAGAGGTGGTCGCGTTCGAGGACGTGATCGAGACGACCGCGCCGAAGCCGGCCGCGCCGCCGGCCGACGAGGACGACGGGTTCGGCGCGGGTATCGCCGACGCGCCGCCCGCGCCGCCGGTCGCGAAGCCGGTCGCGGAGAAGCCCAAGCCCGCGCCCAAGAAGGCCGCGCCGCCGCCCCCGGTCGAGGACGACGACTTCGGGGCCGGCATCGTCGAAGCCCCGAGGGACGACGTTCCCACCGCGGAAGCCGTGGACGCGCTCGAAGGCGGCGACCCGCCGGCGGCCGACGACGCGAAGAAGCCGCGCGCGCGGCGCAAAAAGGGCGAGGGCGACGACCCCAAGTACATGCCGAGCGCCGAGCACCGCACCGCGCCGCCCGCTGATGGCGACGGCGAAGGGGAAGTGAAGCCGTTCTTCGACGACACCGGTTCCGCGGACTTCGACCCGGACGCGCCCAACGACCGCTTCCCGGACGGCCCCGTCGACGCCAACGGGAACGGCGAGACCGGCGACGCGCCCGAACAACTGGAGCGGTTCGCCGAAGACCCTGAACCGGCCGAGGCCGCCGAGGAGGAAGCCCGCGAGTTCGCGCACGAGGCCGAGGCCCCGGCGGAAGAACCGGAAGTGACCGGGCGCGGGTTCAACGACGACTTCGCTTCGGGCCGGGCCGACCGGGACCGCGGGCGCGGCGGCTCGCGCGGCGACCGGGACCGCGGGCGCGGCGGCTCGCGCGGCGGGCGCGACGACCGCGGCGGGCGCGGCGG
>Ga0194132_10004584_pt1 | contig 23380 bp, 25 predicted proteins | sample TA2KigOf80mmetaG_FD_148612 | JGI IMG/M metagenome (GOLD analysis project Ga0194132, IMG submission 148612) | Freshwater microbial communities from Lake Tanganyika, Tanzania - TA2015054 Kigoma Offshore 80m | ecosystem: Environmental > Aquatic > Freshwater > Lake | place: Tanzania: Lake... | reverse complement strand
GACGAGGGGTTTGAGTCCTGACTGTATCTCTTAGAGCCTAGTTCTCTAACAGTTTTTGAATCGGTGCAAATTGTGCTTCATAGTTCCACTCGGTTGAGATTTTCTCAAGCCCTCGCTTTCGCATGTTACAAAATTGATCTGTATCGGCTAAAAGTTCTCTAATCGCTTGCGCAATACTCTCGACGCTTTCGGGATTACAACTCTTACCCAATCCCTTTTTCTCAAAGAACTCGACCCAATCTTTAGAATCATTCGTTAAGATAGGCAACCCGCAGGCTAGATAATCAAAAGGCTTGTTGGAGGCACCCACCATCGGCTGTACAAATTTTCGATCAAAAAGAACCAACCCCAAATGATAATGTTGGGCAATTTGAAACAATTCAGCTCGAGCAAAAACTCCGCAATACTCAACTCGTTCTTCTACTCCATACTCTTTAGCACATCGAAGTAGTCTCTCAACAAATCCCTTGGAACTAAGAGTTTCATACCCGGCAAATTTAAGCTTAACTTGACTAGGCAAATATTTTAGAGCTTTAACAACTTCCAGAGGAAATCTCTCCTCTAATAAGGACCCGTGATACCAAAGTACAAACTCTGGGTGGGTGCTCGCTTTATCAATCGAAGATATTGTGGATTTGAGCGGCATATTAAAACATGTCAAAACCTTAGCCTTTGAAAACTGCGCCAGAAACTTTTTAGCTCTCTCCTCTTGCGGGAAAACACACACCTCAGCTTTTTCAGAAAGCTGCGTGCGGGTCCAATGCAACAATCGCGTAAAAGTTGAGTGAGGAACTTCGGGCGTATCATGTTCGTGATAAAAAACTCTGATTTTAAAAAACTTTGCCCCTAACCACCCTACTGGGCTTGAGAACAAATCAGAAACGTAGACACACTGATAGTCCCTGGAGGCAATTTCTCTAAGCGCCGAGAAGAGATATTTTACATAGTGAATCTTTTGTTTTAATCCGGCAGGACAAAAAGGAACTAAGACAGATTCTATATTGGGGTGAGTGACTATGCTTATATTTTCAAATCCAAGAGCCTCAGTGCCTAAAAATTTCACTTTCCAACCTGAGTTGGCCAAAATCCAGGCACTATTCTCTAAAGGGGGAAATGCTGCCGGATTAGTATATTGAACATAAAGAATTTTCTTGGGTTTTTCTGCCATAAATTAAAAAATATATCTTTTACGACTGATATTGAGTAGCAATCCCGTAATCAACATAAAAGTAATAAGCGATGATCCCCCATAACTAAAAAAAGGCAGCGTCACCCCCACAATCGGGAGAACCCCTATGACCATTCCGATATTGATAAAGACATGCCAAAACATAATCGAAGTAAGTCCAAAGGCCAAAAGCATCTCATACTTGCCCCGAGCCCTAGCCACCGTTCTAAATGAATAAAAACAGTAGGAGCCATAGAGGGCTAAGAGGATTAGCGCCCCCATGAATCCTCTTTCCTCTGCAAATACAGAAAAAATAAAATCGGTTTGCTGTTCAGGAATGAAATTTAATTGAGACTGTGTTCCCTTTAAATAACCCTTTCCAAAAAATTTTCCAGAGCCTACCGCAATTTTACATTGCAAAGCATTGTAACCGGTATCCCTAGGATCTCTCTCAGGATCGAGAAATGTTTTTACCCGTTCTCGCTGATAATCGTGCATTACAAACTCATAGGCCAGGGGCACGGTGATGACACCTAAAACCCCAACAATTAACAATGAACGCCAATCAACTTTCACAAATAAAATAAGCACACCAGCAGTAAGAAAAACAATTCCTCCGGTTCCCATGTCGGGTTGCTTAAGAATCAAGAGAAAATAAGGAAGAATTAGCACTAAAGGAATCCATAGCCTTCTCAAAGTGTACGGTCCACCAAGCTTTTCATCGGAAAAATACTTAGCAAGAGTCATTACGATACTCACTTTGGCAAGCTCTGAGGGTTGTAAGTGAAAAAAACCCAGGTTAAACCAGCGTGAACTTCCCTTAGACTCGTGGCCAACCACCAATACCAAGCCCAGCATAATTAAAACTACGGCATACGAAAGATAAGAAACCTTTTGAAGCATTTCAGAATCTACAAAAACCAAAATAGATATGAGAACCAATCCGATACTGAAATAGATCAGTTGACTTTTATAAAGCCCATAAAGTCCTGGACCTCTCGCAGCACTATATAAAGTGATGACTCCAAGTAAAAATAGGAGAAACATCGAAATGATCAGACCTAAGTTAAATGTTTTGATAAAGTTTTGTGATTCCATGTTTATTGTTTCAACCTATCCGGTCTCTCCGACATCTCCACCTTCGCCATCTAACTCCTCGATCGGATCTTTAACTTTTATATTTTCCTCTTTAGGGTTTTCGTTAGGTTTTATAGGCTCAGAGGGATTTTTCTTATCAAAGTAAGCTTCGATAACATCTCTAACGATAGGAGCTGCTGCCGTCCCATGGCACGAATGCTCTGCGACCACCGCTACCGCAATTTCAGGATTTTCTCTAGGAGCATAGCCTACAAACCAGCCGTGATGGCGATCTTTGTTTGGCATTGATTCACACTTCATTCTCATGATATCCGAAAAAGCTCTTACCTGTGCAGTCCCGGTTTTTCCTGAAATAACGACTTTCTTGCTGTGACCACTAACGATCGCCGTTCCCCCTGGCTTATTGGTGACCTGATATAACCCCTCTTTAACAGCATCGAAAATCCCTTGAGGAATTTCGATTTTTCTCTTTAATTCTGGGTGAAATTCCTTAATCAGTTCACCATTTTGTTTCTCAATTTTTTTGACTAAATAGGGTCGATAAAGAAAACCCCCATTCCCAATGGCTGCGTAAGCATTAGCTAGCTGAATGGGAGTGGTTGAAATATAGCCTTGTCCAATGGCAATACTTAAAGTTTCCCCGGGATGCCAGATGTCTTTAAATCTTTCCTGTTTCCACTGCGTATCCGGAATTAAACCTCTTTGTTCCCCAGCTAATTTGATTTCGGTTGGCTGACCTAAACCAAACATTCTGGCATATTTCGCAATCAAATCGGGGCCTAGAGAGATTCCCAAATTGTAGTAGTAAACGTCACAAGATTCTCTGATAGATTTGACAAAGTCGGTAGCTCCATGTGTTTTCCAACAATTAAACCTTCTCTTTCCAAAAGGCATTCCGCCACTACAATGATGTGAAGTATGTTTTGTAACTTTTCCCTCTGCCATAGCTGCAATGGCCATAAAGATTTTAAAAGTGGATCCTGGAGGATAGATATCTTGAATGGCTCTGTTGCGTAGCGGACGCTCTTTGTTTTCTCGTAGATTCGACCAGATCTTAGAATCAATTTCCCTGCCCGAGATTTTTTCGGGCTCAAATCCGGGTTCATTCACCAGAGCGAGAACCTCTCCACTCCGAGGGTCTAAAGCAACTACCGACCCATGATACTTATGGTTCTTCAAAGAGCTTGCGGCAGCCATCTCAAGATCTACGTCAATTGTCAGATACAAATTGTTTCCGGGAATGGGTTCGGTTTGAGCAACAAATCCGAGAAGTTTCTCTGCCCCCTCAACTTTTCGACGACGCCCAGTAGCATCCACTTCAACATATCCCACTCCATTCACCCCACGAAGCTCTGGGTCATAGGATCTCTCAAGCCCCATTCTTCCAATATAATCACCTGATTGAAGCGATTTCTTAGAATCTCGTTGAATATCAGCAGTATTGACTTCACTGATATGCCCCAAGAGTTGAGAGGCCACATCTTTAAAGGGATACCGACGCTGCACGGTCGCTTCAATATCTACCCCTAATAAACTGGGATAAGATGTTTCTATCGCTGCAATATTATCTTTTGAAACGTCTGCTTTAAGTAAAACCGGAATGTAACTCCTAGCCTTTCCGATCTTCTGCAATCTCTTTTCCATTTCCTCGGGGCTATAATTTAACGCCTTGGCTAATCTCAACATATTTTCAGGTGTGTTTTTATAATATTGAGATAACAAGACCACATCAAAGGCAGCCCGATTATCAACGATGACCTTGCCATTGCGATCAAAAATGATCCCTCGAGTCGGAAATAGCTTTTCATTTTTTAATCGATTCGCCTCAGAGAATTTTCTGAGCGCAGCCCCTTGATAAATCTGCAAGTACGCTAATCGAGCCACCAAAATGGCCCAAAAAACGATCAGAAAGGTCTGGAATCCCCATACTCTTTGTCTAAACTCACGAACCTCATCCTCACGTCCGATCATAAGATGTTATCCCCCAAAGTGATGCTTCGCGGAGGAACCTTTAAAGTCAATCGATCTAACTGCCCCAAAACCAAATAAATAAAAAAGCCCAACACAGAATTTAAAATAAGATTCCACAAGTTCCAATTGGCCCAAGATAAAATAAAAATAGATTGATCAAAAGATTGACTGATTAAAGGAAGAACAAACCGCGCTAAAATAGTCACTAGAAAAAGAAGCGTAAACACAGAAATGGGAGTTTGCGCGTAAACAATATAGGCGACCAACCGAGCAAAAAAGAAAAATCCGAGGTAATAACAAACAAACAGACCAATGGGAGCCGAGGAATTTAAAGAATAAAGATGGCTATTAAATAATACGATTAGGATTCCCTCCCAGATAGCTCGTCTCTGGCCCAGATAAATTACGATGGGGAGAAGAAGATCCCAGCCAGTGAAAAAAGAAGGCACACAAGCTTCCGCGGTTGTTTTAAATAAAATTAAAATTAGTACAAAGAAAGTCAGAAAAAGAGGATTAAGGTTAGTTAATAGCTTTTTCTGATTGCCTTGGAGGAAATACAAGAAACACCTCCTCTACCCGATATATATCCACTGCACTTTTAACCGAAATCGACTGTAAAATCCCATTCGAATTGGGGCTCACCCCCGTGACCGTTCCCACCATTACCCCTTTAGGGAAAATATGACCAAAGTCGGTAGAGACCAGAAGATCATCAACCATAACATCCTCAAGTCTATCCACATATTTTAACTTTCCGGTCAAACTCTTGCTCTGACCAGACAAAATACCTCGAGCTCGACTCCGCTGAATAATAACATCCATGTTACTTGAAGGATCAAGCACAGTTATCACGTCCGCATAGGAAGGAGTTACACGATGAATCCTACCTACAACGCCATTGGTGTGAATCACGCCCATACCCAATTGGACCCCGTGGGATAGACCTCGGTCTATCCTGATACCGAGAAAGTCGGGGGAAACATCGTGTGCTACCACTTTAGCTGCTAAAAGAGTTTCCTTTTCTTTAGCTTTTAGGGATAACTGGTCCTGCAGACGCTTGTTTTCTAATAAAATTTCTTCTTGAGAAACCACTTTACTTCTTAAAGCACTGACTTCGCTTTCAAGCTCTTCATTTCTTTTTTTTGCATCCACCAACAAAAAGTAATGATCAACAACCCCTTTAACGCCCTGCACCAAGCCAGAGACACCCGACTGAAGAGCCCCCGTGATCGAGATAATCCCGCTATCAATCCAAGTGGTGCGCCCTTGCCGATGTACGTGAATGTAAAGCGCCACGATACACGTGACCGACGAGAGAAGAGCGACTAAATAATATTTTCTTCCGGTTGCCAAGGTTACTTGATTTTAATAACGGATCACCTTAATGTAATTGATGATTTTTAACATACTTCAACCCGTTTGACTAATTGTGTTTTAGACAATTTTTCAAATGATAACCCTCAAGGGATATGAACCAACATGCTTGAAGCAATTCGTCAGAAAAAAGAAAATCTCTTATATACTCTCATTCTAGTCGCAATCATTTTTGTGATGGTGTTCGTTTACGGATCGGGAAAAATGTCTAACACCAAAGGCGAGGGAGCCGTTGTCGCTTGGGTAAACGGAGAAAGTATCAGCCAGCGTGAATTTCAGCAGGTTCTTCAATATCGCCTCATGCAATACCAGCAAATGCTAGGGGCACAATACGATGAAAAATTGATTTCGGCCTTTAGGATCCCTGAATCCACCTTAGAAGAACTTATAAAATACAAACTTTTGGCCCAAGAGGCTGCAGCGAGAGGATTTTTGATATCCGACGTTGAACTCGCCGATCGAATTCGCACCCTTCCCTATTTTCAAACCAACGGAAAATTTGACTCGGAGCAATACCTTAAACTTCCCAACCGAGGGCTTGAAGAAAATAGGATGCGAAAGGAGATGGAGACGCAACGGTGGCAAAATTATCTCACGTCCAGAGTTCGCTTAACTCCCGATCAGTCTCGTCGAGCGACGGAATCGGCCCAAACGAAAATCGATCTCGCTTATGCTAAAATTGATTTTAACAGCTTAGCCCCCAAAACAGAGCCCTCTGCTAAAGAAATCGAACAATTCAGCCAAACAGCCAGCAACGAAATCAAAGGCTACTATGACTCTCATATCAAAGATTTCACCGAGCCCGCGGCGGTAGAGATCAAAAAAATACGAATCGGGGTCCCATTTCAAGCCTCCGAAACCGTAAAGGCCGAAGCCAAGAAAAAAGCCCAAGCCATCGAAAAAGAAGTTACTCCTAGTAATTTTGAAGCCATGGCAAAAGCCAAATCGGATGATGAATATGCAAAAAAAGGGGGACACGCAGGTTGGATCAACCGAGGAACTTTGGAAGAACCGCTTGAATTGGCGATCGACAAACTCAAACTCGGAGAGATTTCTCCGTTAGTTGAAACTCCTTTCGGTTATTTTTTAATTAAACTAGAAAATCAACGCTCCGCTAAAGTTATTCCTTTAGAACAAAAAACCTCTACCATTGCAACAACACTTCTTAAAGAAAAGAGAAAAAGTGACTGGGTAAGCTCTCAGAAAAAAGAGATTGAAACACTTCTGGCCGAAGGAAAATCGATCGAAGCCAAGCTTAAGGCTTGGAAGGTTGAAATCAAAAAAACGGGAGCTTTTAAATTTGCAGAAGGAAACATACCCGGAATTGGAGCGATCGACTCGATCTTAGATGGCATCTCAGACCTCTCTAAATCTCAGCCCGTTTCAAAAAAGTTGTTCTATGCTCAAGATAATTACTACTACATTAAATTGAACTCTTTCCAATTACCGTCGCCATCGGATATTCAGAAAAATGAAGAGGCTGAAGGGGGGAAAGTCTTAGCTTCTTTTCAACGAGGACTCATGGAATCTTGGCAGGACAACTTGAAAAAGAAAGCTTCCATCGAAAACGAACTGCTCTCAAAATCTAAACCCCAAGTAAACACCGAAACCACAGAAGATTAACTACCAAAAGGTATGGCTTTACTTTTGGTTGCACCCAAAAAACGATGACCGCTACCTTTTAAGCTTAACGGGAGACTGACACCCTATTCTGCGATGAGGGCTTGGGTGGCGTAGATACGTACGCCTTCGAAATTGACGACTCCTATCTCAGGACTTGAGGCTCTCATCCATTGCCCTCTTTTCAAAATTGCAAGTCCGGAAGTAGTGGCCTCTAAAGCCTGCAAGTAATTAGAAGGGATTTCCCAACGAACAGTAGTACTCGAATTTGAGAGAAGATCTTTTTCCTTCATACCACAAATCAAACTTACAACTTCTTTATCAGTTTCGGAAATCAATTCAAATTCCATTTGATTAAATTCAATATCAAATTCGCCTTTGGGAGCCTCCCAAGACAATTGCAAAGGTTCACTTTTGCGAAATGCAGTTGCTGAAGTTTCAAAATCCTGTCCGGCCACAAAAACCTTACTCATTCTCTCAGGCATAGAGATCTTAATTGAAAAACCTGAAGTCTTTGAATTCCCTTCGACCGAAGCCAAATAAATCCCACTTTCAAAACCAGGCTGAAGATTTAGCTTATAGAGATGATTGTTCCCCTCAAGAAGTGGAACAAGATTACTAGCAGAAGTTCCAAAAGAAATTTTCCCCATACTCACTGTCGATTCCGTTGAAGCCCTATATTCTAGAGCCTTTTGACTAGATTTTGGCTCATGAAGGATCTCACACTGAGTGGTCACCCGTTGAGCCTTAGAATTTTTTGCTAAGTGAGGGAGTCGTAACCCCGCTCTCAAAACCTCTCGTTGAGCCGTGTTCACAAACTGAGCTAGAACCTGTCCTTCGGGCTTCTCCAAAGCATGTCCATGCCAATCGCGCAAAACAATCGCTCCCTGTATTTTTTGTCCCTGAGAAATCGGACTTCCATTATTAGGGTAGCTCTGTTTTAAACAGGCCGTTAAAGAAACACAAAGGGCAAAGCAAATTAGAATGTTTTTCATCATGGACTCCTGTTTCTTTGTTAGGAAAAATAAATTTCCAGAGAGCTAATCTCTGGGATGATACTTAAGCTGCATGACTTTAAGGTTTTCGATGGCCAAATGCGTATAAATTTCTGTCGTTGAGATCGATTTATGACCCAACAGTTCTTGAACGGCTCTTAAGTCAGCCCCGCCTCTTAGGACATGGGTCGCAAAAGAATGTCGAATCATATGTGGCCACACTTTACGAGTAATTCCGGCTTTTTTGGTATATTTTTTAACTAGCTTCCATATACCCTGCCGAGTAAAAGACTTTCCCAATCTATTTAGAAAAAAAATTTTTGTCTCTTTTAATTCAATTTCAATGAGCCATTGATGTCGAAGAGCTTGATACTTTTTCGCCCATTCTACAGCATCTTCCGACAATGGAACAATTCGCTCTTTTCCGCCTTTACCTTTGATTTTTACCACTTTCTCTTGAAAATCAATTTGGCTTGACTTGAGTTGAGCTAATTCTGACACTCGAGCCCCGGTTGCATACCACATCTCAAGCAACGCTCTGTCTCGAATTTCCAAATCGGTATGGCCTTCTGCAGAAGCAATTAATCTAAAAACTTCTTCAATCGTCAAATGCTTTGGAAGTCGTTTTGTCTTTTGAACGATCGAGAGTAAATCAGCCGGATCGTTTACAATTTTATGTTCTCTCAATAAAAACTTAAAAAACTGTTTCAAAGTTGAAATTTTTCGAGCAATCGTTCGTGTCGAAAGTTCCTGTTTTCTTAAGTGGGCGACGAACTCTCGCAAATCTTTATGGGAAAGTTTTAGAGGAGACTTTCTAGTAAGCGTACAAAACTGGAAAAGCTGTTCGAGATCCTGAGAATAAGCAACTGCTGTGTTGGTAGCAAGCCCTTTTTCGCTCGAAAGATACTCTAAAAACTCTTTAATCTCCTTGTTCACAATAATTAGTTCACACCTCTTGCGATTCATCGTCAAAGTGATTTTTCAATTTTCTTTTCAACCCCAGAATCGCTTGCGTATGCAATTGGGAAACCCGACTCTCGGTAACCTCCAACACATCTCCAATCTCTTTTAGATTAAGGTCCTCGTAGTAATACAAGCTTAAGACCAAACGCTGCTTTTCAGGTAAGGCCTCTATAGCTTGTGTAACCACTGCTTTAATCGTTTTGAGATTGAGTTGAGCGAGTGGACTTGGAATCTTACAGCTCTCCAAAAGATTCATAATACTTTTTCGGTCACTCGTGTTGAAGCTACCGGCTTCATCCAAACTCAAAATCGAGACCGACTTAACCTGATTTAAAAGATCAAAGTACTCCTCTTTGGTAATTTTTAATTCCCCAGTAATTTCCTCTTCAGTCGGAAACCGTCCCAATTCCTGTTCTAACTTAACATGAGCTCTTTCCAACTGTTTAGCTTTCTCTCTAACCGACCGAGGAACCCAATCTTGAGCCCGAAGTTCATCTAAAATAGCGCCTCGGATTCTAAATTCAGCATAAGTTTTGAATTTATTGTCCCTCGTAGGATCGTATTTATCTATGGCATCCATGAGCCCGATAACTCCGCTTGAAACCAGATCGTCAAACTCTATATTCGACGGAAGCCGAACAGCGATTTTCTGTGCTATAAACTTGATAAGCGAAGCATACTCAATGATTAACTTTTCTTTAGTACGCCTGTCGATCTTCTTACCTGTTTTGTACTTTTTGAGATTAGGAGCCATAATTATCTCGCTGCTAAAGGGTTAATATTTTGTGAATAATAAAACTTTAAGCCATTCCCTCTTTCATTTGGCAGCTTCTCCAGAGTTTTACAAACTTTAGCAAGCTGCCTAATAAACAGGGAATCAGGATACAAACTGGCAATCGGTTTTTGCTGACGCAAAGACTCCGCTAACTTGGGCTCAAACGGAAAATGGCCAACTTCTCTCACAGTCACTTCTAAATGACTTTGAGTGATGTCGATGAATCGCTCGATGATCTTTTGCGTCTCAACCAACGACTGACTCATAGTGACTATCAATTCGAACTGACGGATTTTAAATCTTTGCGATAGTATTTTCATTATAGCATAAGCATCCATATAACTCGTAGGTTCAGCCGTCGTAACAATCACATGATTATGGGCTGCCGCAGCAAATTGAATTACTCCCCAATGAACCCCAGAAGAATGATCAATGAGAATAAGATCATAGTCGTCCTGCAAAGCATCTAATTCATAGAAGAGTTGATTTCTTTGATGTTCAGAGAGTTCTTCGAAACCCATTACCCCGGAAGGAGAAGCTAACAAAGATAAGTTACGAGTCACTCCTTGAGCCGCCTCTTTTAGAGTCGCTTTACCCTCTAATACGTCGTGAATCGCCCACTGTGGCTTCACGCCAAGGGTTAAGGCCATTTTGCCCAAGCTCCAATCACCATCAACAATAAGAACTTTTTTCCCTTCTTCAGCCCAGAGGACTCCTGAATTGGCCACCAGGCTAGTTTTACCCACTCCGCCTTTTCCACTCGAATATGAAATAACTTTTTTCATAACTCTCTATTCCTTAATTAAAAATTGTGCGAGTTCACTTGGATTAAAAAATCTAAATCTTGTCTTAAAAGAAGATGAAATGGATAGACCTATTAAAGGAAGTTGTGTGGATTTAAGAACATCATAAATAACTCCACGATCCTCAATATTATCAACCTTTGTAAAAACAACTCCTTCAGGGTGAAACTCCATAGCCCTGTCAACTTGTCTCATAAGTTCAGAGAGCCTTGAAGAAGCGTCGAGCACTAAAAAAGACGATTTTTCTACGCATAGTTTTTCTAGCGTCGATTGATTTTCTCTATTTAAACCTAATGCAGGCGAATCAATTAATTTCATCTTTTCTATTGGTGCTTGATTAATCTCGGTAAAAAAAGGCGCTTTAACTAATCGAGCGTAGCTAGCCAATTCCCCTCGGCCTGATATTTTCCGATTATCCATGCTGATTAAGGAGACACTTTTCTCTTGCTCTTTAGCCAAAATAGCTAGTTTGACAAGAAGAGTGGTTTTTCCGGCCCCGGCCACGCCGACAGGAACCCAGGCGCGCCTTTTAAAAAACTCAACTGATGCCATGGTACGAATTCCAACCGACAGAACTTTAATTTTAGCCTTTTTGAATAATTCGGGATCACTTAATTCTGACTTTCCATATTCGCTGTTCACTTTGCGACCAAGCTCAATAGAGCGTTCAGGGCAAATCCCCATTACCTTGAAACTAGCCTCATACTTTAGACTGTTATTCTTAGAAGCTTCGCTTGGGAGTGTTGTTTTTCTAATATTTTGAACCTCTCCCTCACTTGGAGTATCGATATCGATATACCTTTCAGGCTTGTTCTTTTTAAGTTGAACCTCTTTGGTAAGAGCCTTTTTGTAAGCGACCATTTCCCGCAAGGCATCCTCCGAAGAATCATCTAATTCCGATCGCTGCTGCTTATCTTGCCTCGTGTAGGTCTGAAGTTTGGCATCCTTTTTTTTCTCAATAGCCGCAGTCACTTCAACTATTCTTCTTGAAAATAGTTTTCCTGAACGTTTTTCTTGCGTAGAAAGAACAAGTGCTTCCGGACCCATTTCCGACTTAACAAGCTTTAAGGCCTGCTCAAGATTTGGAGCTTCAAATTTTTTTACAAACATTTATGCCTCCACCGTTGCGACAAATTTAACTTTAGCTGTATTGGAAATTTCATTTGCTGAAATAATGGTTAAATTAGGAATAAATCGTGTCACCATTTTTTTAAGACTAGAGCGAACCAAAGGATGACACAGTAAAACCGGAGTCCCATTTGAAAAAACAGTTTCCTCAATTTGTTTTTGTATGCCAGAAACCAATTTCTCAAAGAACCCCGCTTCAAGATTGAGACTTGTTCCACTTTCATTTTTTTGGTAGGCCCGAATGAGTGTCTCTTCGGTCTTCGATTGCATGTGCATAACTTCAAGTTCACCCTGAGTACCTAACAAGCGATGAGTGATAGTTCGAGATAAAGAAGTTCTGACAAATTCAGTTAAAACTTCCGGGTCTTTGTACGTGGGACCATAATTAGCCAAAGTTTCAAGAATCGTTAACATATCACGGATGGGCACCTGTTCCTTGAGGAGGCTTTGACAAACCTTAAGCACCGAACCCAAGGGAAGTATTGTAGGAATAAGTTCCTCGACAACTTTTGGGTGTGTTTTTGCAATATTGTCGATAAGCCCTTGAATCTCTTGGCGACCAATTAACTCATAAGCTTGGTTTCTGATGGTTTCGGAAAGGTGGGTTGCAATGACTGTGGCTCCATCTACAACCGTGTATCCAACCATTTGAGCTTTTTCTTTTTGTGAATTCGGTAACCAAAGAGCGGAAAGACCAAAGACCGGTTCCTTAGTTTCAATTCCCCCTATCGGTTCTTTAACATCACCAGGGTCCATACCCAAAACATAGCCCGGCATTAATTCTCCATTTCCTACTGAAATACCTTTTACTAAGATTGAATATTCGTTTGGCTGAAGCTCTAAATTATCTTTAATACGAACCTTTGGAACGATAATTCCCAGATCCTTAGCAAACTCTTTGCGAATTCCAAAAATCCTATCAACCAAGTCACCCTTATGTTCGCCCTCGACCATGCTGACTAACCCGTAACCAACTTGCAATTCTAAAATATCAACTTCAGGTGGAACATGTGTCTCAACAGACTGAGCCTCAATTGCTTTTTTAGAATCTTTTTCTTTTTTCTCTGCTTGAACTTTTTCATGGTTTCTGACTGCCCAAGAGGCGGTTGCTAAAGTAGTGGCTAGCAAGAAGAAAGGAGCAGCTGGTAGGCCAGGTATGATTCCAAGCACAAATAATATCCCGGAAGTGATAGACATGGCCCGGGGTTGCATGAGAACTTGTTTAGCCACTTCCTTAGACAAATTGCTACCTGAAGCAGCTCGAGTAACAATAATGCCCGAAGCTGTCGAGATGATCAGAGAAGGAATTTGGGTGACTAAACCGTCACCGATAGTCATTAATGTATAAAGTTGAGCGGCTTTTTCAAGATCAAGCCCCTTTTGCAAAACCCCGATCGCAAAGCCCCCGATCACATTGATAAGCGTAATCAAAATACCGGCTATGGCATCGCCGCGGACAAATTTGCTGGCACCATCCATGGCTCCGTAGAAATCAGCCTCTTGTTCTACTTTCTTTCTTCTTTCTCGTGCCTGCTCCTCATTAATAAGACCTGCATTTAAATCGGCATCGATGCTCATTTGTTTACCGGGCATTGAGTCCAAAATAAATCTAGCCGCTACTTCTGCAACCCGTCCTGAACCCTTGGTGATAACAACGAAATTAATCACAACAAGAAGTATAAAAACTACTGCTCCTACGATATAGCTTCCGCCAACGACAAACTCACCAAACGTTTCAATGATGTGCCCTGCAGCCGAAGTCCCCTCGTGACCATGAACCAAGATTAAACGGATGCTCGCTATATTTAGAGCTAATCGAAATAAAGTGGCGAACAAAAGCACCGTTGGAAAAACAGAGAAATCAAGTGGTTTTCCTGCATAAACAGAGACTAAGAGAATGGCGAGACTAACTGTGATATTAATCACCAAAAAGAAATCCATTAAAAATGCTGGGATAGGCAATATCATAACCACCAAAATCCCAATCACACCAAGAGCAACGATAAGATCGCTATGTTGTATGAGTTTACTTAAGTCAAAACTTCGTTTCTCGTTCATCATTTACCTCAATCTTAATTCTATGCTGGAGCTCTTGTGAGACCCCGCAATTTGAAAACATAGGACAGAACCTCAGCGACTGCTTTATACAACTCTCTTGGAATAAGTTGCCCAATCGCAATAGTTTTAAACATCGTTCTAGCCAACGGTTTGTTCTCAACAATAGGAATTCTGTTTTCTCTTGCAATCTCTTTGATTTTCTCAGCAACAAAACCGGCCCCCTTTGCGACCACCTTTGGAGCTTGCATTCCCGATTCGTATTGGAGCGCGATCGCTAAATGGGTGGGATTCGTGATTATCACCGTTGATTTTGGAACAGATTCCATCATTCGCCGGCTTGCAATTTTACGCTGAATGCTCTTAATTCTAGATTTAATTAAGGGATCCCCCTCTCGAAGCTTAAATTCCTCTTTAGCCTCTCGACGAGTCATTTTCATTTTCTTTTCCAGTTGAAATTTCTGAAATGCGTAATCTAGTGCTGCAATCACTGCTAGAAAAAGCAATAAACTTACCACTAACTTCCCAACCGCTATAAGAGTAATGGATGTGATCTCAAGTGTGTTTTTTTGATAAAGAATCGAAGCTTGCGGACTTTGGGCCTTAATAAACTTCCAAACCACCCATGCAGCGATGGTTATCTTGATAAAAGCTTTTACAACCTCGACGATACCCTGACTGGAAAACATTCGATCCAAGCCATTCAAAGGGTTAATTCTATCCCACTTTGGAACTAAAGGTTCGGTAGTAAAATAAAAACCCACCTGGATTAGTGAGGAAACGATTCCAGCAACCATGGCCGTTAAAAGAACGGGAAAAACCATATAACCTAGAGATTTGAATAAGCCCCATCGCATTTCTAAAAGCTGGGTCTTTCCAAACTCACCTCGAATTATGAAACTAAAATACTGATCAGCGAGCCCGGAAAACTGTCTAAGAATTGTCTGGCTGCTTGCATACAGAGCAAAAGCAACGGCCCCTATCATCAATACTGAGAGAACTTCACGGCTCATTGCAACGGTTCCCTGTTTCCGAAACTCTTCCCTTCGATAGGGCGTTGCCGTTTCCGTGCGTTCGTCGTTTGAATCGTCAAAAAGTGCCATAGTTCAATTTAAAGCGTCTTTAGAAATAAAATACAGTTCTCACCCATCAGATTAAGGAGATTACCCATGTATTCCAAAATCTCGGGCGCAAGAAGATAAAGCCCGCAAAAACCCAACAAGATCGTAATCGGAAAACTAAACAACATAACATTCAATTGAGGCATTAATCTTGAGAGAACTCCCATCACGGCATTACAAGCCAAAATCAGTAAAGTAAAAGGTGCGCCCATCTGAATAGCCAAAACAAAGAGGTTTCCAGAAACTTGTGCAATAAGTCTATACGTCTGTTCATTCCCGAAATTGATGAGTTGTATTTTCTGTGTTGCCACATAGCTCATGATAAAAAGTTTAAGAAGATAGTGATGCAAATCGGTAGTAAACATCACTAGAAGTGCTAACCAACCATGAAGTGGAACTAGGAGGGATTCATGGCTTTGATTTTGTGGGTCGATTAACCCGGCAGTTCCGAATCCCATTTGATATCCGATAATTTGAGCTCCTAAACTAATTGCTTCGTAGGTAAGATAACAAACAAAACCCATCATCAGACCAATTACGGACTCTTTAAGAGCCAAGATAACAATCCCATCCCAGGTCGAGGGGAAATCTCCTAGACTTCCTTTTACGATTGGAAAGAACGCTAATGACAAGGAAAGACAGATTAATACGCGAACATTAATGGGAATTGTCTTATGGGAAAAACCTGGAACCAAAAGAAAAAAACCAAGTACACGAACAAAGACGGTGAATACACTGAGGTAGGCCATCCAATTGTTGGGATAGAGTGCATTCATGTTTTTATCGAATCATACTGGGGATGCTCTCAAACAACGTAGTGGTAAAATCCATCAATAGATCAAGCATCCATGGAGAAAAAATAATCAGAGCTAAAAGCATCGCGGCCATTTTAGGCACAACAGCTAGAGTTGTTTCAGTAATCTGTGTTACGGCCTGAAGGACATTCATTAGAACGCCTACAACCAACCCAAATAATAAGAGCGGTGCTGCTAAGAGAACTGCAACACGCATAGCCTGTCGAGTAATGTCGAGAATCTGTTCGGTTTGCATAGATTATCCAAAGCTTTTAACAAGGGAACCAATAATCAATTGCCATCCATCGACTAGAACAAAGAGAATTAACTTAAAAGGTAATGAAATCACCACAGGGGGTAACATCATCATTCCCATGGCCATTAAAACGCTGGCGACTACCATGTCCAGAACCAAAAAGGGAATGTAGATCATAAATCCAATGAGAAATGCCGTTTTTAATTCAGAAATCATAAAAGCGGGAATCAAAAGATAGGTCGGAACATCGGCTCGCTTCGTAGGCATTTGAAGGTTAGAAAGTTTGACAAACAACCCAAGATCCTTATCTCGGGTTTGTTTGAACATGAATTTTCTTATAGCTCCTTCGGTATAGGCTAGAGCATCCGACTGCGTTATCTTATTGTCCAGATACGGAACTAGAGCTTCCTGATGAATACCCTTCCAAACTGGTGCCATGATAAAAGAGGTTAAGAAAAGAGCTAGACCAATAATCAATTGGTTTGGGGGGAGAACTTGAGTTCCAATTGCCTGTCGTAAAAAAGACAGCACTATCACAATTCTAACAAAAGACGTCATCATGATGAGCAAAGAAGGGGCTAGTGATAAGATCGTTAACATTGCAACGATCTTTAGAACGACTGCAACCTGTTCGGGATTGTTCACTGCACCCATGGAAAGCTGTAAAGGAGGAAGCGCTCCTCCATCAGCTTTTGGCGCTCCATGTGCCACAAGTGAAAATATTTTTAAGCTGACTGAAAGTAGATTCATACGTTTATGCTTCTTTCGCGAATCTGTTCTTTAACCGCTTCCTTGAATGTGTTCTTTTCAAAAAGAGTTTCTTCTTCGTAGTTTTGAGTGAGTTTGGGTAACGAAGAAAGAAAAGAAACCTGATTAGGGCTAACACCTAAAAGAACAAATTCCGACCCCACTTTTACTAGCGCCACACCACTTTTTGTTCCTCCAATGGGAACATAGCTTAACTGTTCGATTAAATATTTCCGGCTGCCACCCCAGGCCCCTTTAGTCTTTGCAAACTTAACAACAAAGAAAGTACCTACTCCCGCTCCAATCATCACAACAAAAAACAGGACGAGTTGTACCCACTGAAAGCTTTTGGTTTCCTTTTTGTTTTCAGCAGAAATTTCCTGTAGGGGTAACTGCTCTTCTTTTAATAGTTCTATCGTTGAGTTACCTACTTTGGGATACTCTATTTTGAGATTGACCGAGTCGCTCCCTTCTGGAAAAGATATCCGGTTTTTCAACCCCTCAAGTGAACCATTTACAACTATCGTAGCTTTGAGCTGTTTGTTGGAAGCCTCATAGACACTCACTCGATGTACTAGCGCATGAGGAGAACTCGCATCCAACTTTCCTTGATACACATCTTTCAATGTAGTGTTTCCTAAACTCACTTCAATTGTGTTACCAACGAGCTTAAAGGATGGGGTCGATGGCTTTGGCCCCACTCCAATAAACTTTACTAAAGCTTCGTTTTCGCCCTGAACTTTCACTGAAGAAATTTCAAAAGCAAAAGTTGATATCGTTACAAAAAAAGAAAGAAGGATATATTTCACGCAGTTTCTCCTAATTGTCGAATGCGTTGTGCATGACTGACAATATCGGTAAGGCGAATACCGAATTTCTCATTAACGACGATCACTTCTCCTTTAGCCACAACTTTATCATTCACTAAAACTTCCAGAGAATCTCCGGCAAGTTTGCTAAGTTCAATTACACTCCCCTTGTGAAGTTTGAGCAGATCTTGAACTAAGATCTTTGTTCTTCCAAGCTCAACGCTTACTTTCAGCGGGATATCTAAAATGAGTTCCAAGGAATGCTGTTCTTCATCCGTTTTTGGATTAACGTGAAGCTTTAACTCGGGTTGCGGTGGTGTGCTTCCCTCAGGGGTATTAGGTTGTTCCTGTTTGGGTTTAGAACTTTCATTAGCCATCTTTAGACTCCTCTTTTTCTTGTGATAAATCTTTGGTTAATCGGACAGCGTTATTGCCTCGAAAAGCTCCTATCATTCCCTTAAACTTGGCAACTTCTTGAACAGTCAAACCAATGGGGGAGACAGCATCTTGTCCCAACACGACCACGTCACCTACTTTGAATTGCCGAATCTGCTTAAGAGTTCGTTCCGTTTGCCCCAGAATGGCCCGTACTTCTAATTCCATTTCCATTAACTCCTTGAGCCAATGTTCTTTCCAAACCGACTCTTCCCCGGGAATCTGACCAGTAATATTGACACTGAGTAGATGTTGAATGGCATCTAACGGATGCAATTGTACCAAGAGATCAAATTGGCCCTTTAAGTTATCAATTTCTACTTCCACATTAACGATTGAGACCATTTCGGATGGCTGTATCGCACCCACAAAGTCAGGATTGCCCTCAAAATTCTGAAATTTAAGAGGGAGCGAATAAATAAGATCCCAAGCTCGCTCTAAATCTTTCGAAGCTCTCTCGGTGAACTTGCGAATAATTTCCGCTTCAATGAGTGTAAAGCTCTCCTTAGCGCGCTCTTGATTAAAAGATCGTTCCGCTCCACCATAGTAGGCATCTACCAGTGAATAACCGAATTCCTTTCGACAAACTATGATCATGTTGGCTTTTAGAGATTCGTTCTCAAAAACGGAAAGACAAACGGGCCTATCTAAGAGAGCAAGATAATCCCCATATTTAACTGTCTCGGTACTTAATATTTTTACCAAAACCTTTTTTTTCAACACTTGAGTAGTGCTCATTCGAAAGTAGTTAGCAAACCTTTCATGAATTCCACTTAATGCGACTAACTTGTTATGTGTAAGTCGCTCTTGCGATGTCAGATCATAACTTTGATATTGTTTTGAATTATGAAACGCAGTCTGCTCCGCAGCAGGAGGAGAGACGGCCTTCACAGTTCCATCGCTCACAGCAGTTAAAAGCGCATCAATTTCATTTTGGGATAAGACTTCAGCCATAACAGTTTTCCTTAATTAAAGTGAAACTGGGTAAAAAATACTTCCTTGATAGATCCAGTGCTAAGAAGAGAGTTAATTGCTTTTTGAACTTCAACTCGAAGAGTTTTAATTCCATTCGGTTCTTTGAGTTCTTTGTAACTTTTGCTTGAAAGAAGCACGATGATTGTGTCCCTTAGGGCGGCTCGCTTCTTAGTCACCTCTTCTTCGACGGAAGGATCACTGAGTTCCAATTCTAGTTGCGTCTGTAAAAACTTTGCACCTTGGTCGCTTCCAATATTAACCAAGAAACTATCCAATGGATAAAGAGTCCCTTGAGGAGCCGAGACCAACTCTTTACCAATTAACTTTTCCTCGAATTGTTTCTTTTTCGCTTTGGCTTCACTACGCATTTTTTCTTCAGAGTTAGAGGCTTCAATGAGCGCGGTTGTTTTATCTTGAACGTCTCTTACCTTGATTGATATTTTATTGACGAACCAACCCATCGCAGCAAGAACAGTTACGTTTACTAGAGATAAAACAAGAATGGAAAGATTTAAAAAATCTCTCTTCGGTTTAACTGCGGCGTCATTGGGCTCCTTTGAAACAGCGGCTAGTTTAGGCTTCTCTGCAGCTGTTCCGGAAGCCTTCTCGTCTTGCTTTTTAGATTCTGTGGCTTCCTTTTTCGCGGTCGCTTCGGCCATAAGATCCCCCTCGTTGTGTTGGTGACATGCCACTCCAGTGCAATGGAAGTGCCATCATAAAATCTAGTTTTGTGAAGAGACCGTTGAGAGATAGTGTCAGAGGGTCAAAAGAAGCGTCATAGTTTTGACGTTTCATGAGATCTCTAACAAACAAAATTAGACGCGCCTAATACATAATAACGCTAAATATTACCTGCCCATTTGGCTTTCGCCGCAAGCACAATATTATCGAGAACCAAGCCATTTCATCTACGGCGGCGAAGGAGGGATTAATCCTGTCATTGCGAAACCTCGAAGAGGTCGAAGCAGTTCCAACAAATATGAATTATCAAATGAAACTCCAAGAAAACTTATCAAAACTTACAACCTTGGTCCTCTATAAGTCTTTGCAATTTAAGAAAAAGCATATCGGACCAGCCTCTTAAAAAGCCCACTCAAATGGGGCACATAGAAATATTGGAAATAAGACATACATGAGGGTTGTGCTTTTCAAAACTGAAACTTAGAAATCACTAAAATTTTGTTAGGATCAACTTTTTGACTACCAACCCGCGGTTCCAAAACCGAAACCACCAATCGGCATTGCAGTATAATTGGCCCAGAAGTAATAGGGGTCCGCGACAGGGGGCAACACCATGGCAGGTGTCATCCAAGAATAAAAACTAGTATTCATGAATTGATAAAGTTGAATATAGGGGCCGTAATTCCAAACCCTGGGAAAATACACATTCCAAAAGATCGGAAAATTATAGATGCCGCAGCCATAGTTACGAGCATAAACTTGCCACTGTGACCAAATATTAAACCAAACAAAATTGATCTGGGGTTGTTGCCTAAAAAACGAATACATCGGCATCCAAGGATAAAATTGCTGAGGCATCCCTTGAGGGATTTGTGGGTTAAACATCGGAACATTGGGAGGAAGCTGCTGCGGATACCAAGGTGCTATTGGACCTGGAGCTCGTGTCAAAGGGGAATTGGAATAACCAGGTCCCGTGCCCACTAACCCGAGATCATTCTTCCCGCATCCGGTAAAAACCAGAAAAAGCAAAATTGCTAAAACCCAACGAACCATTTTGGATCCATCCCAACCTAAAATCACTCACAGAGCTTTAAACAGACAAAGCTCCTGGCAACCTATGCAATCGCATGCCAACAATGCATTAGGCTAGAACAACTACTATCTGGCGAATGAACAATTGACGAGGAAGTCACCACAAGTGACACTTTTTGTTAGTTTAGAAACCAGTCTTGAATCACAAGATTTTTAGGAGCTACCGAAACAAATCTCTTTTTTAACTGATCTGAAATTCTTGATTTAAAACTCGAAAACCCTTTCTGAGCTTCAGGATGGACAAAATCTTCAATATAAAAATCACTACTGACCTCAAAAACGACATCCAAAACTTTTGCATGGTTCAATACCAAATTTTTCTTACAGGCTTCATTAGGACAATTGAAAACTAAATTGAATTGAGCATACGCCATTCGAGTGTCTTTGCGATCCATGAAACCAACACTCAACCCCTTGATTTCATGAGGCAAAGCGAAATCTCCCAAAAGATGAACCGAAGCCACTTCTCGATGGATTGTGTGAGCGGCTTGCAGTGCCTTTTGAGGCCCACGGTAAAAGCGCCACAAAGTCACCACACTAAAAAGGCCTAAAGTAACAACTAGAATAGCTGTCACCAAAATAGCTACCAACTTCATTTTGGTAGCTGTAGACGCAAAACTAATAAAATTTGAAACCGAATTTTCTCCCATATCAGGACAAATTATAACTTTCTTTTGTCCTTCAGGCTATTAAAGTAATCGGTGGCGTGTCGGTTCAACCAATCCCCAAGCTTAGTTTTCCAAATATAAACAGTAGCTTTATTCAGAGAGTCAGTTAACCAAATTTCTAGCCATTCAGGGCAATAGCTACCCAGTCGAAGATGGCCAAAATTCACATGATAAACTTCAACATCCACCTTAGGAGAGTCCTCTAAAGTCTTAACTAAAACTCTAGCTCTGATGTCTATGGAGTCGATACCCGCTCCAATCCATCCACTGGCATTCCAACACCCTGACAAATCTCCCAAGTAATCCCCATCAACTCTGACATATCCTTGGGACAGAATCGCAGCAATATTCACCGTGTTCTCTTCTGTGAGATCTATTTTAATCTTTTGAAGGACTGCACTAAATTTCGCACGGGCCGAGTAAAAACCCCTGGAACACCCATTCGGAGTAAAGTTTTTTCCTCCAAACCAACTTCCCTCAATCTTTTTGTTCCCCTCTAGAAAGTTTTCTTCCAAGGTCAAATTCTCTGCGGCTTTGCCAACAGAAGTTGCCAGTAAGAAAAAAGTCATCAAAAATGAAAGTGTTTGTTTTCTCACAGATCGCCCCCTTTTAGATAAAACACCTGTAGGCTATTCGATCTAACTGCGACGTGTCAATCAGAACCCATCAAAAGGATATAATTATTTTTACTTTCAATAACTTAGCCACACCTCCCAGGAGAGGTGTGGCTCTGTTTCAACTAGTAAAGATAGTCAGCAATCACTTGCGGCTCAGTGGTTAAAACGCGAGCTAGACTCTGTAAGTGAGGTTCCTTAATCCACCGAATATCCCCTTTAATCCATCGCCTCAAAGTGCTTTTGTGCACCCCTATGGCTTGCGCAACCCAATATTGTTTTAAATCCTGCGTTTGGATTAATCGCAAGATTTCGTGAGGTTTAAGTTTGTAGACCGATTTCATAGTTCTCTCCTTTGTGATTGAAACAAGAAGAGCCTTGCAAACTCAGGCCTACAGCCTCTGTGCGAGAGATTGGTGAAATGAGTCCAAAAACTAGAAACCAGAGATCCTTTTTCGAAGACAGCTAATTAGAAATTATTTTCCGTAGAAGTGTCGCTGTTTAAAGAAGAATTGGCCCAGATTTCACCAGTACTTTCAAGGTAGCACCATCCCTGGTTCTTTTCGGTGGGGTGAAGCGTGCCTTTGGGTCCCGGGCAATTAAATATTTTGTTAAATTCCGAAACGGATAGGCCGGGCTTAGTCCAAGGATTCTTGGGAATACCGTTTGGGTGATCGATAATCCTAGATCCTTTCAGAACCGGGTGAACCTCAAGAAATTGATTGGCCTGTATCTCATCAAATGTAGGAAATTTAGGACAGGGCTGACTCGGATCTTCTTTGGCTTGTATGGAAGCGGCTGAAATCACCAAGGAGGATCTTAAAATACCTAAGGCCGATTGAGTGCTTGTATTCTTTGTTTCTTTTCTATAGTCGATAAAATAAGGGATCGCAATAGCAGCCAGAAGAACCAAAAGCCCGACCACCATCACCAATTCAATCAGAGTAAAACCCTTTAAAGCTCCGAATCTAGATAAAACTTTTGATCTCATAGTCTAATGGTAAATCAGTCACTACTTTAAGCTCAAGAAAAAAGCTGGAATTGACTTTATCCTCTCAACTGAATACCAACTCTTCAATGATGTCTCAAATTTCAGAGATAAAACTCAAAGTCGCTACCCCTTCTCAATGGGTAGACTCGGCTCTTAAGGACTTTGATGCTTTTTTATTGGACCACGCCTCTTGCGAACGAAAAGCTTCGGCCGTTGGGATGTCCTTTGTAGTTCGCTATCCCGACCG
>Ga0194132_10004580_pt1 | contig 23399 bp, 23 predicted proteins | sample TA2KigOf80mmetaG_FD_148612 | JGI IMG/M metagenome (GOLD analysis project Ga0194132, IMG submission 148612) | Freshwater microbial communities from Lake Tanganyika, Tanzania - TA2015054 Kigoma Offshore 80m | ecosystem: Environmental > Aquatic > Freshwater > Lake | place: Tanzania: Lake... | reverse complement strand
TGGGAGTTCCATCCAGGTAAGGTTTTTATGGTAGTAGCTCGTTTTACCGGGATATTTTTGGACGCCGTCGTGCGCGATGGGGTATCCGGCGGTCAGCGTCCCTTTTGCGACAAAACCGGTTTCCGCTTCATCGATCCACAGGGAGATCCGATCTACACCGCAAAACGCCATTGCTACCGCAAACAAACACACCAGATCGTATCCGGCAAGTGCTCGGTTTTGGTATCGCGCAAGAAAAAAATGCCAAACACGTAGAGGAAAAGCGGCAATGAGCGTCATGTGAAAAGATCGATTCCCGCAGGAGCGTCCAGGTAGGGAAAGGGGATGGATGATCTACCAGGCTTGGCGAAGACACCGCCGGGCAAATGCTTTCAGCAGTACGCGGGAATACCCACCGGCGGCCCGACGAAACACGAATTTGGACATTCCCGTGACCCGGCGGGTCTGACGCCCTCGCACCTCTGCGATGCGCCCGCCGCTTAGAAATACAGAAAAGGTAATCTCCGGAGATATCTCGAATCCATCGCTTTTCAGCGCGATCGCGCGGACGTAGTCCAAATCGAAAGCGCGATAAGCGTAGGTCGTGTCTTTCAGATCGATCCCGACAAGCAGATAGGCGATCCACCGAAACAGATATTGAAACGACTTGTACGACCAAGGGATGGTATCGGCGTCACCTTCGTGCATGTAGCGGGACAAAAGCGCCAGATGCGCTCCGCCCTCTATGATGGCCCGTTTGAAGTCCGCTATCGTGGCAAGCGGATCTACTCCGTCGGCCATCACCACGACGCCCATGCGTCCGGCAGCATGTGAAATACCGAAGCGGACGCCGCGTCCCAGCCCATGCGGCAGGGGTTTGTGCAACGCCCGCACCTCCGGATATCTGTCCTGCAACCCCTGCGCCTCCCTAAGTGTTCCATCCGGACTGCAATCGTCTACAATAAGGATTTCGGCATTGAGGTCGTATTCGCGCAAGATTTCCCGAATTCGCTCGACAAGAGGGGTCAGATTTCCCTCTTCGTTAAGAGCGGGAATAATCAGGCTGATATCCGGGCGCGACGTCCCATCGGACGGAGTCATGGAGATCACTTGAGGTAAACGGACTTCATCCATTTTATGGTGGCGGGCACGCCTTCTTCGAGCGTAACGTGGGGATTGTGTTTCAGGATGTCGCGAGCTTTCGAGATGTCCGGCTGTTTGTTGAGGACGTTGTGGCGATCTTCAGGCATATACTCGACCAGACGGTCGTCTTTTCCAAGATGCTGGAGAATCAGATCGCTTAACTCGTGTACGCTGCGAAACTCGACCCCGCCCACATTGATCACCTCTCCCGGAACAAAAGCGTCGAGTGCGTTGGCAAGCGTAGGTATAAAATCATCGATATACATAAAAACGCGGTGGTAGCCTTTGTAGACGGTGTATGGAATGTCAAACATGGCTCGGTAGCAAAACAGACATACGACGCTACGATAATGGTGATAGTGCTCGCCGGGGCCGTAGGCGTTAAAGAAACGGAGACGGAGACACGGATTTCCGTAGCGTTTTTCGAAATTCATGATCTGAATTTCGTTTACCCATTTGGTGAGCGCGTAGTCGTTGTGCTGAATGATTGAGTGCTGAAGCGGAATATCTTCGGTAAGCACCTCTCCATGCCGCTCCCCGTATATTTCCGACGAACTGGCGAAGATAAGTTTGAACCCGCACTTGCGTTGCCATTCGAGGATATTGCGTGTTCCGATGACGTTAGTTTCCCAGAGCGTATCGTAGTATTCTTCTCCATTGAGTCGTCCGAATTCGGCCGCAAGATGGTACACGAAGTCGTAGTTCTGTCCCTCGAAGACACGCGCCAACTGGCGATGGTTGCTGACGTCGGCACGGATATACTGCATGTCGGCCTGATGCTGGAGGTCCATCTGCCAGACGTCGTGTCCTCGTCGTCGCAGTTCCTGAACCAGCGGACGCCCGATCGTGCCCTTGCTCCCCGTTACCAGTACCCGCGCCATAAAAGCTCCTTTTCTGTAAGCCGTTTGCCGGTTTATTTCGTGGACGGTGCCGTAGGACGGCCAAAACTAATGTCCCCGTTGTCAATACGGATATTGAACCCGCAATTCGGGTTGGTGCAAGCCCATGCCTTATATTCGATCGTAGCTCCGTCTCGGCCGTAGTCCGACAAGGGAACCAGCACGCCGATATTACACTTCAGACATTTGGGAAAAGAAATTTCCATTCTTGTTTACCCTCCTCCCATCCCCGCCTGAGACCGTTCGCCACATGGCGGAACATCCGGAAAGAAAAAGCGCCTGTCGACGCTCGACGGGATCTGCATATATACGGCGTTTCGCATCGGCGTCAATCAACTTCTTCGACGGGGTTCAAAGTTTTGAGCATCACGACCGCGTCTTCGACAGGGTGGGTGTAGTATCCCTTGCGTAGCGCCGCCGCCCGAAAACCGAATCCGGCATAGAGGTTTTGCGCTGCCAGATTCGAAACACGAACCTCAAGCGAGCATAGGGTACACCCGCATGTTGCGGCGTGCGCCAACAGCCATGCCAACATCTGCCGCCCCACCCCTTTGCGCCGGTGTTCCAGCGCAACCGCCACATTCCCGATATGCGCCTCGCCCGCTACCAGCCAAGCGACCAGATACCCCGCAACCGCTCCGTTTCGAGTGGCTACCACGGGCATGGATATCACCGTGTTTTCGATCTCTTTGCCAAATGCCGCCTCGGACCACGGATCCGAATAAGAAGCCTGCTCTATACACAGCACGGTCGGCAGATGTTCGATCCGCATCCGCTCGATATGCACCGAAATATCTTGCATGACCTTATGGGTGGACATCCGTATCAGGGACGGAAAAGTTACGAGGGTGACGTTTCGCCGGATTTGACATACATCGGTTTTCGAAGATACAGCGGCTCCAAATCGTATAGCGAGGCTCGTTCTCCGGCTTTTAGCGCGCGGAGTCCGAGAAATGCTACCGGAACCGCGTGAAGACGGCTCAACCCCGACGGGAGAAAAAACGCGCCGTCGCTCCATAGCGCTTCGATGCGTGGCCGATACGCTTCCGCCCCGGTTCCGGCAAAAAGAACGGGTGGTGTGAGTTCCCGAACGATCTCCTCTATCGCGCCCACCTTGAACGGTGTCGTTCGTTCGGGCCATCCGGTATCCGTAAGGTATTCGGCCGCATAGACCTGCCCGCGCCGAGCGTCTAAGAGCGCACACACCGGAAACTGGGCGCAACCGGTCGTATAGGCGACGGCGTCGAGCGTGGGAACGGCGACCAACGGCTTGCCCGTAGCGTACGCCAGCCCCTTGGCCACGCTCAGACCGATCCGCAGACCGGTATACGATCCGGGACCGATGGAGACGGCAAATCCGTCTATATGCTCCATGTCCGTTCGTGTCGCTTCAAGCGTCTGCGCGATCCATTCCGGCAACCGTTCAGCGTATACCGAATCGGATGTTTCCGACCGTTCCGCCGTTATCTGCCCATCCCGGCACAACGCCAGAGCGACCACCGAAGAAGAGGTTTCTATGGAGAGTATCGTCAATCTTTATCCCTTATTTTTTTATGAACTGCGGTCTTTGGTACGAGACGGTCAAGCGCGGAATATAAACGCAGAAAGAGGGAAGTACAAGCCTGCGTTCGTGCTTCGACAGGCTCGGCACAAGCGGCGTTTGCATAGAGCCTACCCAGCACGAACCGCGAAGACCCATCCGGTTAGGGTTCGACAGGCTGGACATCCATCGAATGACGTCGGACGGTTCCGAAATGTTCGATCTGCGGGATGATACGGTCTGCAGGACCAAGCAGGACGCATAGGATCGCCTCGTCGTCCGGCACATAGCGGCGAATGACCCGAGCGACTTCGCCTACGGTAACGGCCCGGAGCCTGTCCGTATAGGTCCGCAGATAGTCCGCCGGAAGTCCGTATAGCTCCATATCGACGATCTGGTCGGTCAGCGCGCGCGGGCCTTGGAGAGAAAGCGGGAATACGCCGGAAAGATACTGCCGTGCCGCGAGTACGTCCGCTTCGGTGACACCCGTCCGCCTGAACTGCCGTAGCTCCTCCAGCACCGCCTCCACCATCTCGCCCGTCGTCTCCGTTTTTGTAAAAGTGGATACGACAAAAGCGCCGCGCTCGCGCCGGGGGGCGATCCGGCTTCTGATGTCGTAGGTAAGTCCCCGGTCCACCCGTATACGGCTCACCAGTCGTGAAGAAAAGCCGCCGCCCAGGATCGTAGAGGCCACCGCCAGCGGGATATGATTGGGGTGGTTGCGAGGAAGGGCAAGCGTTCCCATGCGCACGTGGGTCTGAGAGAGGTCGGGTTTGTCCACGACGTGGAGGGAGAACCCGTTTACGGCGGGAGGCGCTGCAAAGACCGTGCGGGGCAGCGGTCGTTTGCGCCATCCCTCGAACAGACGGCGCGCCGTCCGCATGACATCCGTCGTGTGTACGTCGCACGCTATGATCATAAAAGCGTTGTTCGGCACATACCAGCTCCGGTGAAAGGCAACGATGTCTTCTCGCGTAAGCCGGGCGACAGACGAGTCCGCACCGAGTTCAGGGCGTCCGTACGGGTGCGCGCCAAAAAGAAAACGGTTAAAAAAAACGTCGGTGAGATAGGAAGCGTTTTCCTGTGTCCGTGCAAGCGAAGCCAGAAGATTTTCGCGTTCGCGCAAGTATTCTTCTTCGGCCAAAGAGGGGCGTATGACCATGTCGGCCATAAGTTCCAGAAAAACGTCGGTATCGCGAGAAAGCATACTGGCCGTAACAAAGGTGGCATCGTGCGTGTGATCCACTTCGAGGGTTCCGCCACGAAAATCGACCGTTTCCGCGACTTGGGAGGCGCTTCGATTTCCAGCGCCTTTGTCGAGCAACAGGGCGGTCAGGGCCGCCACGCCCTCTTTTCCCGGCGGATCGAACGCGCTGCCCGCAAGAACGACAAGCCGGACTGCGGTCAGGGGAAGCCCGCGCTGTTCCACCACGAGTACCGTCAGACCGTTGGCAAGCGTCGATCGGGTGGGCGAAAGACTCGCATCCTGCGCTCGCGCCGACAGGGTAACGGCCAGCAGAAGAAAGACCGTCCGATACAGCGCATGTCTCACGGTTTTTCCTCCGGCATCATAAACACGATATTCCGTCCCCGATCCGAGAACAGGGTGCGGGCCGCAGCCATGACGTCTTTGGCGGTGACCGACTCGTACCGAGTCATTGTTTGGGTCAACATCGACCAGTCTCCGAACAGCAGGGCGTAGTTGCCGATTTTGTCGGCTTTGCCGCCGTTGGTTTCCAAATCCCGCACCAGACCGGCTTCGAGGATGTTTTTGGCTTTGCGCAGTTCTTGTTCCGTAACGGGTTCGTTTTTGAGCCGTTCGAGTTCTTCATAGAGCAGTTGTTCGGCCTTTTCGTGGCGCTCACCCGGTTTCAACGTGATATAAAAGGTAAACAATCCAGGGTCGAGCATCCACGGAAAGGAAACGGATAACTCTATGGCGATCTGTTCGTCGTAGACGAGCTTCCGGTACAGACGCGAGCTTTCCCCGCGTCCCAGCAGAATCTGAAGTATGTCCAAGGTGAAAACATCAGGATTTTGCGCCGCTACGGCTCGATATCCTATGAGCAAGACAGGAAGTTCTGCGTATTTGTACAGCGTGGCGCGCCGCTCTCCATACGGCGGCGGCTCTACGGTACGGACCGGGGGAGCGGGAGCCTGCGCCGGAATCGATTCGTAATACCGACGGATCAGGTCCATCGCCACGTCGGTTTGGAAATCGCCTACAAGAACGATGACGGCATTGTTCGGCGCGTAGTGCATGCTGTAGTAACGCCGACAATCTTCCACCGTTATCGCGTCGAGATCGGTCATCCATCCGGCCACCGGGTTGCGGTACGGATGCGTCGTAAAGGCGAGCGAAGACAAAAGTTCAAAGATATGACCTTCCACCGAGTTGTCTACATAGACGCGCCGCTCCTCTTTGACCACTTCGCGTTCGGATGCCAGACTTTCTTCGGTCAGGGCAAGATTTGTCATACGGTCGGATTCCATGTCGATCACAAGTTCGAGCCGATCGGCGGGAAAATCTTCGTAGTAGACGGTCATGTCTTCCGTGGTATAGGCGTTGGAATAACCGCCGATCGATTCCAGTTGTCGGTCGAATTCTTTTGGACCGTACCGTTTGGCGCCGTTGAACATGATATGTTCGAAAAGATGGGAGATGCCCGACCGTCCCACGGGTTCGTTGCGTGAGCCGGTTCGGAAAAACGTATAAAAGCTGATGATCGGCAGTGTAGGGTTTTCGAGGGTAAACACTTCCAGACCGTTGGCAAGGACATGACGAGTGACCGGCAATGAGAGATTCGGCGGCTGGGCGTCGGTGTGGTTTGCCCCTGCATATACGGCGATAAGCAGAAAAAAAGTGCGCAATGTCATCTAATTTTGGCCAACAGCCAGCCGCCGATAAGCAGGACGACCACAGGGGCGAGGTCTATGCGCGTATTTGTGCCGGGAAGCGGAATCGGGGGAAGCAGGCGTTGGAACGGCAGAAGGGCGGGATTGGTAAGCCATGTCAGCAGACGCATGAGTGGGGCGGACGGGTCGGGTTTGAACCAGGAAAGAATGGCGCGTAACATGATGAGCAGGAGATAGATTCTAAGCAGACGGAGCAGGATCATACGGTTTCGCGTCCTCTCAGACGTGACCACGCAAACACGACGGCTACGCCTACTATGGCTCCTGCTGTATTACGGATGACGTCGTCCATCCCCGAATACCGATTCGGAACGAAAAGTTGGTGCAATTCGTCCGTTATGCCGTAGGCGGTGGCGAGAACGATGCAAAGCAACACCTGTCTCCATGAGAGTCGGTAGGTGCGTTGCGTGAATCCGCGCGCAAGGAGTACGGAAAGAATACCGTACTCGATCAGATGTGCAATGTCTTTGAGACGCTGAATTTCGACCGGCGTTTCAAGTCCCGAACCGCGTCGTGCCGCCTCGTCGGCCTCTCCGCCTGTCAGGGCGGACCCCCAAAAAATAAGCGCCATCCAGAAAAGGGCAGGAAGCCAAAGATACAGGTTGCAGTTTGGCTTTTGTCCGTTATGCAAACACGACATCGACCGTATCGAAGCAGGGACGTTGCGACGTGCAGTCGTTCGGACCCACAAGACGGTCGTCCGGCCCTAAAGGCCGCATGGACCGGATACACCAGAATTGGCGCCCCGGCGCGGCTTCGGTAAGCGTAGAGGCGTTTTTCCCCGCCGTATAGTAGGCTTTTGTGCGGAGATACTGGCAAACGGGTTGCGACATCGTCGTTTCTCCTGTGAGGGGCAGGCCCTGCCGGCTCCTCCGGCGATCGCCGGAGCGCAGCGTATCCTTATGCTACGCGGACAGCGTCATGACGGCCTGTTTGACAAGGTTGCGAGCGATCTCCACCTTGTAGGCATTGTCGCGCATGGGTTTTGCATCCTCCATCGCCGCCTCGGCGGTGCTTTGTGCCCGCGCTTCGTCGATTCGCCGGCCTTTGAGGTATTGTTCCGCCGCTGTCGCCCTCCATGGGATCGGCGCCACTCCGCCCAGTACGATGCTTGCCTGTTGACAGACCCCGTTTTGAAGGGTGATCGAGGCGGCGACGCTTGCCAGCGCGAAGTCTATCGAGTCGCGCTCGCGTACCTTGAGAAACAGGCTCTTTGCGTTCGGGGCGGGCTTGGGTACAACGATTTCCGTAATGACCTCATTGGGACGCAGGATATTCTCACGCCGAACGTTCATATCGGGCAATGTAAAAAAGTCGTCCAGCCGCACCTCTTTCACACCCTGCGGACCGACGACTTTTATGCTGCCGCCAAGCGCCATGAGGGCCGGCGCCGAGTCGGATGGATGGACGATATAGCTCGGTCCGCCGCCAAAGATTGCGTGATAGCGGCTTACCCCATCTACGGCATAACACCGTGCTCCGCCTTTTTTGATACAGGGAAAGTCTTTGCTCCGGTAGTACCAGCAGCGCGGACGTTGGCAGATATTGCCCGCGAGCGTTCCCACGTTGCGAATCTGCGGGGAGGCGATGACAAAGACCGCCTGACTCAGCGCCGCGTATCCTTTCCGAACTACTTCGCTCATCTCGATTTCGGCAAGCGTGGTAAGCGCGCCGATCCGAAGTCCAGTCTTGTCTTCACGGATATATCGAAGACCGGGAATCGTCTTGAGGTTGACGATTCGTTTGGGATGCGCGGCGTCTTCTTTCATTTCGCCGATCAGATCGGTTCCGCCGGCCATCACCACGGCTTCGTCCCACGTTCGTCCGAGGAGGGACGGAACCCGGTCGATGCTGGTCGCATTGACGTAGGCAAAGTTCTGCATATCAACCCTCCCTGACATGGCCGAGGGCGGCCAGCACTTTATCCGGTGTGATGGGCAGATCGCGCACCCGCGCGCCGCAAGCGTTGTAGACGGCGTTGGCTATGGCGCCGGCGGTCGGAATGATCGGCGGTTCTCCGATGCCGATAACTCCGCGTTCCGGCTGATCGTACCTAAGAACTTCGATTTCCGGAACTTCCATGGCGCCCACCAGTCGATAGTCTTCAAGGTTGGCATTGACCATGTATCCGGTAGCCGGATCCATGATGCGATCTTCGTACAGCCCGTAGCCGATACCCATGAGAACGCCGCCGTTGATCTGGCTTTCCCACGTCAGCGGGTTCATCACCAGACCGCTGGTGTGTACGGCCAGGACCTTGAGCACTTTGACCAGACCGGTCCATGTATCGACTTCCACTTCGGCAAACTGGACGCCGGGCACACCGCTGCCCGAATAGCCGGGCACCCAGCTTCCCTGAAACTCTATGGGGCCATCCTGAAGTTGTGCCGTCGTCTGTCGCCACGTCATGCTTTTCGACGGATCGTCCTTTACATATACCTTGCCGTCTTTGGCTTCGAGCGCGGTGGCGGCTACCCCGAATTTCGGAGCGATGGCTTCGAAGAGTTTGAGTTTGGCCATCATGGTCGTAAACTTGACGGCCGGCGATACCGAGGCGCAGGTGGTGCTACCGCCGCTGCCGCCCGACCAGGGGAGCCTTGTATCTCCGATACGGACGTTGACCGCTTCCGGTACGAGTCCGAACTCCTCCCCTGCAATCATATGGATCACAGTCCGGGTTCCGGTTCCGATATCCTGAGTTCCGCACCGCACTTCGACGCTGCCGTCGGTGTGGATGGTACAGGCGGTGCGGGTACGACCGCCGCCACCGCCCCATGTGCAGGAGCCCATGCCGATGCCGCGTTTGACCCGGTCCGGTCCTGTATCCGGTTTTGGTTTTCGCCGGGTTTTCCAGCCGATTTTTTCGGCGCCCATCTCGACCATTTTGCGCCGCGTCTCATCCGGATCGTTTTTCTGACGGATGTCGAGCGGGTCCATGTTTATCTTTTCCGCGATCTCGTCGATAACGGATTCCATCGAGAAGGCGGCCTGTGGATGCCCGGGCGCGCGGAGCGCCGCCGCTGGTCCGGCATGGGTAAACACGTCCACCTGTTCGACACGCCAGTTCGGAATGTTGTACAAATAGGGGGCTGCCGGGATACCGGCGCTTCCGGCAATACCGGGCGTCCCATAGTTGTATCGCTGATAAGCGACCAGGCTACCGTCGTTTTTGATGCCGACCTTGACTTGCTGCACGGCGGAGGGTCGGTTTCCGGTCGTAAGATGTTCTTCTTTACGGTTGAGCAACAGCTTGACCGGTACACCGGCTTTTCTGGCGAGCAACGCGCAGATGACGCCTTCGGGACGCGCATCTCCTAGTTTGGCGCCAAAACCCCCACCCATGTGCTCGGTGATGACACGCACCTTGGTTTCGGGTAGACCGAAGTATTTGGCCAGACCGTCGCGAAACCCGAAAACGCTCTGTGTGGACGCCCACGCGGTAAGCTGGTCTCCGTCCCACTTCGCCACCGAGCCGTGTGTCTCCAGTGCGCTGTGCGTATGCACCTGACACCGGTATGTGGCTTCGAACGTCGCGTCCGCTGCGGCAAAACCAGCGGCGACATCGCCCTGTTCTCTGATCTGCGCCTGAGAGACGTTTTTCCGATCGGCGTGTACCTGTGTCGATTCGGGTTTGAGCGCCTGGTCTACATCGACCACAAACGGCAGGATTTCATATTCGACAACGATCAGCCGGAGCGCGTCTTCAGCGATTTCCGGGGTGCTGGCCGCGACAGCCGCCACTTCCTGACCCGCGTATCGGCATTCTTGGGCAAACACGTTGGGCGCGTCGCTCGGCAACACCACGGCTTTGACACCCGCAAGCGCCACCGCACGGCTGGCATCGATGCGTTTTATCCGGGCGCGCGGATGTACCGATCGGAGGATTCTGCCATAGAGCATACCGGGCAGATTGAGATCATAGGCATACTTGGCACGCCCGGTCACCTTTTCCACCGCATCCACGCGAACACGCGAATGGTTGATATAGCGCAGGTTTTCCATCTTGCCCCAGCCTGCATCGCCCACGTCGGGGACTTCTACCTCGACTTCTTTGGGGTGTCCGGCTTCCTCGATGGTGATGGTCTCCTTTTTCGTTTTCTGCTGCATGGCCTCACCCTCCCTTCTTCATCTTCCGAGCGGCTTCCAATGCGGCCTCGAAGACGCGCGGATACGTGCCGCACCGACAGATATTGCCGGATACCCCGCGCTTGACCTCTTCGAGCGTGGGATTCGGGTTGGCGTCCAGCAGGGCCTTGACGGCCATTACAAAACCGGGCGTGCAAAAGCCGCACATAAGCGCATCTTTTTCGATAAAGGCTTCTTGAATAGGATGAAGCGTTTCTCCGGAGGCCAAACTCTCTACCGTCGTGATGTCCCGGCCTACCGCGTCAAGCGCAAGCATAATGCAACTGTAGACGGTTTTTCCGTCTATCAGCACCGTACAGGCGCCACATTCGCCGCGATCGCATACGAGTTTAGGGCTAGTGACGTCAAGCCGGTCGCGCAAGGCGCTGGCCAGCGTTGTTCGGGCTTCGACCTGAACGGTGTGGATTTTTCCGTTCACCTTGAGTTGGATCGAGGCGTCTGTGACGCCCATGGGACTGGTCTGTGCGGCGGCGTTCTCGGCATGGGACAACCACACGGCGGGAACGACGGTGGCGGTTACGGCCCCCGCGCCGACGCCTTTGAGAAAGCCGCGCCGGCTGATGCCCGTTTGTTGCGTCTCCGGAGCGGGTGAGATCTCCGGTTCGGGCTTGTCATGCAGATCGGGCATGGGGCCTCCTTACATAGGTGAGGCGACAAGCGAGTACGGATGCCGGGACGGCTCGTACTACAAAAAGCGTGAAGTAGTTAGGGGGGACGTAAATATAGACGAAATATGGGAGACATATACCCAAGCGTCAAGTGATATCGAGCACGAAAATCGCCCCGAAAAAAGTACAAGCCAAAGAGAAAAATCATCAAAAAGCCGCGTCCAAACAACATGAACGCGGCTTTTTTGGGGACGACGAAAACGACTACAGGTTGAAGGTAACCCTAAGTGGGGCGCCGGAGTTAATCAGAAAGGTTGAAGGTAAACTCAGGCTCGTCTCCGGATTTGATTTTGATCGTACCCGTAAAGCTTGATCCGGTAAAGGTAAGATCGTAGGTCATGTTCGCTTTGTAATCGCCTTGGATGTTGATCATGCCTTTGTACGAACCGGTGATCGTTCCGCTCTGAATCTTGTAGGCCCACGTCAGGCTACCCTGATAAAACTGATCGCCATCGTCGGAGAAGTTGTTGAACGTGATCTTGGCGTTGTAGTTGATGGTGCTTCCGGAGATGCTGTAGCTTCCGTCGAAAGTCGCGGTTCCGGAGTTCTGACCGTTGACGGTTACCTTTTTGGTTGGTTTGGAGGCGATGGGTTTGGTAGCCAAACCAGAATGCCCTTGGGCCAGCACCCTCACATAGGCGGTATTGAAGCCGGCATACACGGTTCCTGCATTGGCGTTGGTTACCACGGTGTTTGTGCCGTTTGCACCCCCGGTAGGAAACGTGTTGCTCGAACCGGTTGAACTTCCGCCGCAGGACATGCCGATAAAGCAGACGGTCAGCACAGCGGCGATCATAGGACGAAACTATTTCATGAGATTGCTCCTTAAATGAGAAGTACATGATACGAACAGAAGCCTGTCTTTCGCTTACAGGCCGGGAAATATCCACGAAGGATACGCCCGTCTCCCTAGAATCGAAGGGGCGACCTCATCCGGACGGAGCTGGGCAGGGGACCCCATCCGGAATCGGTCGGACCCGTTTTGATCCATCGGTGGACGGACGTGTATACTCCTTCGTGTTTTGCAGAGCGCTTCGGATTGCTCTAGCGTTGCGCTCTACGGATTACATCTGTTCAATGCATATATCGGCGTATGTTTGACCCGCTCCACAAGCAAAGGGTACAGGTTCCGGTCTCGGTTATGAAACCGGAAGGAAGTCTCTGCAAGAAACAAATGAAATTTTTCTACCGGTACTCTGCCGTATCGCGCCATCCCCCCTTGCAATTCTTCCCAAAAGACCGTAATACGGTCATCCCGAGAAGGATCGGTTTTGCATGTTTCGTTGGGTACTACCATGCCGTTTTGTATGGAAAACACACCAAAAGCGTGATGTTGGGTGGTATAGTACAACCCTGGGGTCGTATCCTGTGTCAAGGCGATCAGGCGTCTGCCGTCGGGACCTAGTATCGGCGCCACCCGAATCGTCTCCCACTGCCATGCAACCCCAGCACCATGTGCCCGGTCTCCGGCTGGAGGGGGTGGACGGCGGCGGGCATATCGCCTCCCGCTTGTATCAACCCTTGAAATGGATCGCAGTAGTGTTCGTGGAGCGCGAGAGTCATGCGCACCATACACGCAAAGCGATCTCGGGCCGTATGCGGACGGCTCGTTCCGACCTTGGCGACTCCTTTGGTCAACTCGTGCATCACGCCGATTTTTTCTCGGTCGGGAAGGCGGCTGGACTGCCAGACGGAGCGAAAGGTGTATCGGTTTCCGCATTTCCGGTATTTGAACCGCCCGTCGCCCAGTTTCCATGCCCGGTGAAACTGGCAGTTCGGGCAATATCTTTTCACGTTTGTCAACCATGTTATAGATCGTCGAAATCCTGTATGGATACGGTTACTTCTTTTATCCATTTTTAAACGTTGCAATCTCCGTGCCATCAAAGAGAAAAGCCTCCAAACGTCTGTCCAAAGGCTTTTGAGAAAAAATTGCCTTTACAAAAGCCGATTGATCTCCTATACGATAATTTGTACAGCTTTACTTTGCCGAAGACCCAACATCCCTGTGTTCGGGTGTTTGTATTCAGGTGTAGCATTATTTGTACAGGCTTGCGTTAATTTTCATACATCGCTATGCGTCTCGGATGTCCAGCTTTTTGATCAGGGCAATCAAATTGGGGCGGTACATGTCCAGCCGTTTGGCCGCCTCGCTGCGGTTGCCGCCGCATTCCCTGAGTACATGTTCTATGTACTGTTTGCGAAACCGATTGACGGCTTCCGTATATCCTTCTTGGGTACCGGCCATTTCAGCGGCCAGCACGCTTTCGCGCGCGATACGGAGGGAAAAGTGATAGGTCTGAAGCAGCGTTTCGTCGTCTGCGAGGGCGGCGGCGCGATAGACTTTGTTTTCCAACTCGCGGACATTGCCGGGCCATCGGTACTGTTGGAGCATCTCTATCACGCCGGAGGCCAGCCCTGCGATGTTTTTGCAAAACCGTTCGGACGCGCCGTTTAGAAAATGTTTTACCAGCACAGGAGTATCTTCGATCCGATTACGCAACGCAGGCAGGACGATCGGAAATACGCTGAGCCGGTAAAAGAGATCCTCCCGAAAACGTCCTTTTCGCACCTCTTCCTCAAGATCGCGGTTGGTGATCGCAATGATGCGCAAGTCCACCTGCCGCAGATGGGTTTCTCCGACTCGCTGAATCGTCTGTTCCTGAAGCACGCGGAGCAGATGCACCTGTGCTTCCATGCTCATTTCTCCGATCTCGTCGAGTAGGATGGTCCCTCCTTCCGCAGCTTCGAAAAGCCCCGGCGTATCCTCGTAGGCCCCGGTAAACGCACCCTTCCGATATTCGAACAACATGGCGGCCGTCAGTTCTTTGGGAATGGCCCCACAGTTAAGTTCCTGAAGAGGTTTGTTCCGCCGGTTGCTGTGATAATGAATCGCTTTGGCGACCAGTTCCTTGCCGGTTCCTGTCTCTCCGCTTATCAGCACGGTAAGACCGGCGTCGATGGCTTTTTCCATCAATCCGTACACCTGCTGCATGGCGGAAGATTTGCCGATGATGTCGTCAAAATGGTATTTCCGGCTGATCTGTCGGCGTAACTGCTCGACTTCGGTGCGAAGCACTGTCAACTGCTCGTCGCGTGGATCGGGACGAACCGTCAGCGTTACCGAAGTAGGTACGGGCGAATACTGAAGATCGCGGTTTATGGCCATTACCTCAAACCGATAGTCACCCGGAAGGAGATGTTCGTATACCGCAGATTCGTTCCACGTCGCCTGCCAATCCTGATCATAGCCGTCGAGTCGGTATTTGTATCGCATTCGGCTTGTATGAAAGCAGAGGCCCCGAAACTGAAATACGATCCGATCGGTGGCCGCGGTTGTCAGGTCGATGTGATCGAGATGCAGGTAGGGCCGGTCGGCGATGACCTGCTGGATGTAGATCGGAGGCGGCGATCCACCGGTCAACGGATAGCGGGTAATCCCCCGTTTGATGCCGAAGAGAATGGCGTCGTCTTGCCCAACGATGGCGGTAACATGACTGGAGATCAGACCGTCGTGGCGAGTAAGCACTTGAAAATTTTTCCCGTCGAACCGCTGAACGCCGCCCCCTTCGGTACCGAACCAGAGGTGCCCAACGCGGTCTTCGCAGACGCAGGCGGCCATGACATTCCAGAGACCCTCGGTAAAGCTGTAGGAGGTAAAGGTGTCACCGTCGTAGCGAATAATTCCACCGCCGAGTAAACATATCCACAACATGCTGTCCCGGCTTTCCAGTAGCCATCGAACCGAATCCGAAGGCAAGCCGGTTTCCGAAGTGTAGCGGTGCAGCGTACCGTTTTCCCAACAGCTTAGTCCGCCGTTTAGCCAGCCTCCCGCCCAAATGCGTCCTTTTCGGTCCTCCAGCAGGGTGTTTATCCCAAACGGATGCCGGAACACGGTCCGGAAGCGTTTGCCGTCAAACCGACAGACCTCGCCGCTGTCCAATCCCGCCCATATACGACCGGCCAGGTCCTCGAGGATCGCAGGCGCGCGGTTTTCCGTGATGCCTTCTTTGTGAGTAAACTGTTGTGGCACGGCGTTCCATAGGGCATTTCGGTCCGGATAATGAAACAGTCCCGTGCTCCAAGTGCCCACCCACAACCCGCCCTTGCGGTCGGCGACAAGCGCCATGATATGACCGGGCAATTTGCAAGACGCCGTGACATCCCCGTCTATACCGCCAAGCTGATAAAAGGAACCGTACCAGAGACGGTTTTCCGCATCCTTGACAAAACCGCCTTCCGCCACCGGATCCGGGGTAATAACTTCGAAAAATTCGGGATCGAACCGGGAAAGCCCTGTCGTGGTGTGACAAAACCAATAGCTTCCTGCGCTGTCTTCCATGATCTCGCTTACCGAGTTTTCCAGCAGTCCGTCGTCGATGTCGAAAGAAAAAAGCGTGGTTTTGTCGAAACAGGTTACGCCTCCGCCAAATGTGCTGGCCCAGACCCGCCCCTTCGTATCGCAGAACAACCCCCAGACTTCGTTGTGTGTCAGCCCATTCGAGGTGTCGTAATTGACAAAGACAGTCCCGTCGAAGCACGACACGCCACAGCCTCCGTACCCAACCATAGACGTCCTTCAAGGTCTTCGCAGATGGCGCGCACGTAGTTGTGAATCAGTCCGTCGTCGATCGTAAATTTCCGAAACGATCCGTCCGGTGCGAGAAGCCAAATCCCTTCGTGCTTGCCGATCCAGATATTGTCGCGGGAGTCGCAGAACAGACAAGCGTTGTGGTGTGGACCAAACGGCTCCGAATGAAATGCGCGCTTGGCAAACGATCCGTTTTCTCGGCAGTAGACTTCTCCCTCAAGCGTGCAGAACCAAAGCCGTCCCCGGCGGTCTTTGCACATACATACCACTGCCGAAAGCGGACCACCCGGCTGGGTGTGTACGGTAAAGCGGGTTTCGTCAAAACTGTAGAGCGTATGGTTCCAGTCCCGAAGCCATACGGTATCTTCTTTATCCGCGATTACCGAGCGAATGCGGTTGTCCAACAGACCGTCTGCCGTGGTATGGTTGACGAAATGGACACCGTCGTATCGGCTGAGACCGCCGCCGAAGGTGCCAAGCCACAGATAGCCCTGGCCGTCCTGCGCCATGCTCCCCACACCGGCCAAAAGTCCGCTGCTGTTGTCGTAGGGGTTCCATACTCCGGAGGGTTTTCGTCCGGAAAATGCACGTAGGTTCTTCATACGCTCCTGCCCTGGCGCGAAGAAGAAAAGCGAGGAATGTCCGGTCATGCCGGACGGCCATATTCATTTAGAAATAGTGTATTAAAAAAAAGACACCAGTGCTTTTGGACGGGATTTTTGCTTGCCATCGAGAACGCAGCGTATTACCTTAACGTTTGTTGACGGTATTTCGGCTATTGAAACATCTATGTAGAGGATTACATGAAACGAAGCACCATTGTCGCCGCCGCTGCCGGGGCTGCGGTCGGTACGCTGATCGGCGCGGAATACTATCTACGTCGGATGGACCACGCCGAAAACCGGGACCGCTGGTTTCACCAAGGCTACGACGGTTCGCACCCGTATAATGTTTTTCACAACCTGAGCGGATGGGAGCCGATGCCGGGGTATCATGTGGCCGGCATCCGCATCAACACATTCGGGTTTAGGGGTGAGGAGCTTTCGAGGCGAAAAGCGCCCAATGGCAGTCGCATTCTGTGTCTTGGTGACTCCTGCACCTTTGGCGTGGCTGGGGACGAATCTCCTTATCCGTATCAGCTTCAGCGGCTTCTGAACGAGACCGAAGGCGAAACGATCTACCAAACCGTCAATGCGGGTGTCGAAGGGCACTCGGCGATCAATGCGCTGCTGCGTTTGCCGAGACTGCTTGCTTTTCACCCGGACGTGCTGATCGTCTATCTTGGCTGGAACGATATGTGGTCGGGCAATCCCAAACATTACCCGGACCTTCGCCGGAAAACGCGCTCGTACTGGCACTACGGCAACGGCGCTCCGACTCCCTCGTTGTTGGTCAATCGCGTCATCGACAGACTGGGTATTCACGCGGCGCTCCCGCCCGTAAGCTCTTTCGATCTCGATGCTTTTGTGCCTTACAACTTCGAATTCAATATGCAACAGATCATTCGCGCCGCAAAAAAACGACAAGTGCGTGTCGTGCTGACCACGCCTCCCTCGCTCATTCCCCAGCACACGGAACTTCCTTCGCTCAGGGTTCACGAAAAACTCCACTATCCCACATTTCTCGAACAAGGGGATCTGGAGAGCCTGCGCCGTCTATATGACGTCTACCGGGTCTCGTTGCAACGATTGGCGGTCGAAGAGGATGTAGATCTTGTCGATTTGAACGCGCCTTTCGACATGCTCGACGCCGAAAGAGACCTCTATTTTTCGGATACATGGCATCCTACGGTGGAAGGCCACCAAGTGATTGCCACGACTCTGGCGCAGGGACTCAAAGACCGTGAAATAGCCGGGTAGTCTCCATGCCGCTCGACATCCCTAACCGTCTTTTTTTCTCCTATTCCTTTGCCTGTCGTTACCGAAAAAAAGCGCCTCGCGTAGACACCGAACTCAGCGATTGGGGGCCGGAGTTCCGAGTACCCGATATCGGTTTTTTAGAGGACATGCCCAAAGTGGCGGACGTTTATATGGGTTGGAACGAAGAGGGGTTGTATTTTGGGCTTGAGGTACGCAAGCGCAAAGCCGTTCGGTGCGACTACGCGCGGCACTGGATCGGGGACAGCTTTCAGATCTGGATCGACACACGCGATGTCAAAACCGCTCGCAGGGCCGGACGCTATTGTCACCAGTTCAACTGTCTTCCCGCCGGGGGTGGAGAAGATGGGGATCGCGCGGTGGTCAAGCCGACTCAGATCGACCGCGCGCGGGAACGGTGGAATATGCCGGAACCGGAGACGCTTCCTGTCGCCGCACACATCGACGACAAAGGCTACCGGATGGAGGTGGCGATTCCTGCCCCTGCGCTGACCGGTTACGATCCGTCGGAATTTCCGCGTCTCGGATTTACCTACTATCTCAACAACTCGGAGTGGCCGCCCCAATGGTGGAGCGCCGGTCGAGACCTCCGCGTGTTTCTCGATCCTAGCACATGGGGAACCGTAACGCTGGTAAAATGAGAGCTGTGGAGCACAACGAAATATGCGTCTTGTACAGCCGTTCGGCACCAGGGCACACGTTCCGTACATCCTATTGGGGCTTTACGCCTCATCACGCATCCCGCGAAGCACTCGACCGATCCGATTTAGTCCTGCCAACAGGTATTCAGGCGGAAGTCCATAGCTGATACGGAGATGACCCGGGACGCCAAAATGGTCACCGGGGCCTATGAGGACCGAAGCGTCGCGGATCAGACGGTGAGCGAGGGTTACCGAATCCGTCTTGAGACGATACCGTACAAAAGCGATGGCGGATGCCTGCGGAGCGACAAGGCTCAACATATCCCGGTGGTTTTCGACCCACGGCGCAAAATGCGTCCATCCATTTCGGATATACTGCCGGGTCCGGGCGAAAATCGAGTCGCGAACGTCGGGACGCAGGGCAAGGGGCGCGAGAATATGGCTGGAGAGTTTGGCCGCGCTGATCGTCAGGTATTCGTGTCGCATCCACAACGCCCGGATCATCTCTTTGGGCGCTACAAGCCAGCCGATTCGAAGACCGGGCAGACCATACGCTTTTGAAAGACTTCCCGACGCAATCACCCGGTCGTATCGTCCGTACAGCGTTGGGGTGACGGTGTCGGTTTCTCGTTCCGCGCCCGCGTACACCTCGTCGGAGAGTACCCATGCCCCGCTTTTTTCCGCGATTCGAACGACGGCGTCTTGCTCCGAGGTGGTCAGGATGTGTCCGGTAGGATTGTTCGGGTTGCACACGGCGATCAACCGGGTTTTGTCCGTCACAGCCTTTTCCATCGATTCGATGTCGAGCGCCCAGCCGCGATCCGGGTCGAGGGAAAACGTTCGCCGTTCCGCGCCGATATTATGCGCCACACCCCACCCCTGCAGATAGTTTGGCGTCTGTATGGCGACCGCATCGCCGGGCTGTAACAAGGTCGTATACACCAGATAGTTAGCTTCGATACACCCGACCGTCACCAACACATTTTCGGATGTTGCGCCCGGATAGTACTGTGCAATGGCCTCACGGAGCGACGGCGCACCCTCGGCATACCCGTACCCCAACTCGGTCTCCAGCATCCGCTCCTGAAGGCTTGGATCGTAGGCCAGCAGTTCTCCAAGTCGCATCGGATGCGCACCGCTTTCGGACAGGTTGTATGCTACCACCTGCTCCCATTCCGACATGATGCGTTCCAGTTCGAACGGCTGAAAATCGCGCGGCATACGTCCTCCTGCAAAAAAATTTACCGCAGAGCCCACAGAGAAAAAGTAGATCGGGCTTTCTCAGTGAACTCGGCGGTGAATGTATTTCTATGTTGCCGCGTGATAGACAGCCTTCGAGATCTGAATGTCCTGCACCGCCACGCCCGTGAGATCGGCGATCGTGATCTGAGCGTCCGACTGCCGCCGCAGTTCCGGATTCATAATCACGTTACCCAATTCTACGACCGTTTCGTCATTGAAAACCCCGGCCCGGACGGCCTGAGAAATCTCGCCACGCAGCTTGCTCTGCGGGATGCTGTCCGCCACCACAATATCGGCTTTTGCCACGATCCCGGGGGCCAACTCGATTTTGGGAGGGGTGTCGGAACCCATGGCGGTGATATGCGTCCCCGGCCGAATCTGATCCACGTCTAACAGGGGCTTGCGCGAAGGAGTGGAGGTGATGATCAGATTACAGGTCGCCGCCACCTTGTTTACATCCTGTGTGGTTTCTACCTTGAAACCCTGTGCTTCAAGGTCGGCCCGGTATTTGTCCGTCCCGTTGCTGGACGGCGCCCAGGCGATTACATCGTTGCAGTCCACGACCCCTTTGAGAAATTCGACCTGCATATGCCCCTGCATGCCTACACCCAGTACGCCGATCCGGTGAACTTTTTTTGGCGCCAGATACTTGGCGACGACCGCGCCGGCGGCGGCGGTGCGTACATTGGTCAGATAGCCCTGATCCAGCAGAATGGCGACCGCCTGACCGGTTTTCTGGTTAAACATGAGCATCATACCCTGCAAACGCGGAATACCGTGTTTGGAAGGATTCTCGGCAAACCCGGAAGCCAGCTTGATCACATAGTAATCGTCCGGCACGATCGCGCCGTATTTGATGTGTACCTCCCCCGGAGGATCCTCGAAATGCATTTCACCGACGGGCGGAACGATTACCTTGCCCTGCGAGTAGGCGACAAATCCTTCCTCGATCGCCCGGACTGTGTCGATTCCTTTTACAAGCTCCTTGATGCGCGGTAACTCGATAATAACGGGGCCGGCCATGTTTCTCCTCCGATGAATAAACTCCTTGCGGACGCAAGTTATACCGCCCTCACAAGGGCGCGTGGACGGGCAGGGATGAACGCTCCAATATACCCGGTTGCGGAAAGTTTTTAAAGAAAATACTGTGCGCCCTGAAAATTTATCATATTTCCAGCCGTTTTTCGATACGGGTAAGGTTTTCGTATCCGGTTTCGGTTACGACCACGTTGTCCTCGATCCGAACACCGCCGGTCGCCGTATAGTACAACCCCGGCTCGACCGTAACCGCATGACCGGCTTTTAGAAGACATGAAATATTCGAGATGCGAGGGGGTTCGTGTACTTCCAAACCAAAACCATGTCCCGTACCGTGAAAAAATCCTTGTAGACGCCCGTCTTTTTCCCCGGTTTCAAAACCCTGTTTTTTGAAGTGATCCTCCACCGCCTTATGGATGTCTTGGCCGTCTATACCTGCTTTGAGACGCACGAACGCTACTTCCTGCGCTTCGAGTACGGCGTCATACTGTCGTTTGAGCGCGTCGGAAGCGCGTCCCTTTATCACCGTTCGAGTGATGTCAGCAAAATAGCCCGTGACGTTGGATCGGGGAAATACGTCGAGGATGATCGGTTCTCCGGCACGCAACGGTCCCGATCCCTGATCGTGCGGGTCGCATCCCTGCAACCCGCCTGCGACGATGGTATGCAGGGCGAGACAGTCGCGTTCGAGCAGGTGAAGGTTGATGATTTTCTTGACGTATTCGGAGGTCATGACGCCTTCGGGACCGCACAAAAGACCGTCTTTGACGATGGCCTCCCCAATCGTGCCGATCGCCTCGCGTAATGCGGATTCGGTATGACGCGACGCCAAGGCGATGTATTCGATTTCCTGTGGGGTTTTGGTGGGGCGGGCGTCCAAGAAAGGATCGTCTTTTGCCTGGACGATGATCCCGCGTTCGCGCAGACGGTCGGCATAGCCCACAGGAAAACCGAGTGGAACCTGCACCGAGCGGATATTTTTGTCCCGAAGTGCTTCGGCCACCACGTCGGCAAGGTCCGGCTGTGGGATGCCTCGCTCTTTTAGCCGGTTTTGATAGGCTGTAAGCGAGAGGATTTCGTCCGCTTTGGCTTGGGTCCGTGCCCGGTCGATTTCCAAGTCGCTCATCACGAGCGTGCGGCGTCCGTTTTGCTCGATACAGGTAAACGGGTCGGGTACGAACATGCCGACGGCGTAAAGCATATCGGCGCTCGCTTCGCTGGAGGCGATCATCAGGATGGCATCGATCTCCGGGGGGTGGCTCATGGAGCGGCTCCTTGCAGATGTTTCCAGAAAAAGGTCAGCATCCGGTTCCACGCATCTTCGGTCATATCAGAACGATAGGCAGGGAGGGCGTCGTCAAAAAAACCGGGTGCTGCGCCGGGATATATTTTGATTTCGAACGGCTTTTTATGGGCGATCATGGCGTCACGCAGGGCGTGAACGTCGGTGATCGGAACAAGCGGGTCGGTATCGCCGAAAAGGCCAAGTATTGGGCAGTGCAGACGGGGAACAGCATCTACCGGCGTATCGGGGGCGTGTGGGGTGCGATCCGAACTGATATGTCCGCAAAAGACGGCGGCCGCCCGGATTCGGGGGGTGTGCGCGGCAAACAGAAAAGCGTGTGTTCCGCCTTCGGAAAAACCGACGACGCCGATACGCCGGGCGTCTGCAAACGTGAGTACATCCAAGTGTTCTATCGTGGCGTCAAGATCGGCGAGGATGCGGGTGTCGGGGACGACGTCTGCGGGTGTCGTGGCGTCGTCGTGGGGTGCCATCGCTTCTTTGGCGGCAAACAGGCTGGGTGCTATGGCTACAAACCCTTTGCGGGCGAGCCGAAGCGCGGCGTTACGAACCGTGTCGGTCGGTCCTGACGCTCCATGGACGACGATAACGGACGGGTAGACGCCCGCCGCTTCGGGACGCGCGATAAATGCCGGGATACGCCCGTCGCTCCCGGGGTAGTTGGCCATGGCGGACATGAGACGGATGTCGCCGGCTTCTACTTTTGGTACAGGCGTGTCTGCGTTACGCAGAACATTCATCCAGCCCGCCAGTCCCCTGACACCTTGACGGACGAATTCGCGACGGTTATAGGACTTGCTCACGCCCGTTCCGCCTCTACGACCGCGGCGATACCCTGCCCCCCACCGATACATGCTGCTGCCGCGCCATAACGTTTGCCGCGTCGCCTGAGTTCGTAGAGCAAGGTAAGCACGAGTCGCGCGCCCGTAGCGCCGAGCGGATGGCCGAGTGCGATGGCGCCGCCGTTGACGTTGACCCGGTCGCGGTCGAGATCGAGTTCTTTTTCGACCGCCAGATACTGACCGGCAAACGCTTCGTTGATCTCGAACAGGTCGATGTCGCCGAGGGGTAGTCCGGCCCGGTCGAGCGCGACGCGCAGGGCCGGCGCGGGGCCGATGCCCATGATTTCGGGTTCGACACCGACGACGCCCCAGGAAACAAGCCGACCGATGGGCGTTTTTCCCGACGCGCGGACATGACGGGCCGAGGCAAGGACGAGTACGGCGGCTCCATCTACAATCCCGCTGGCGTTGCCGGCCGTTACCATGCTCTCGCCTCCGAAGGCGGGACGAAGTTGTGAGAGCTTTTCCACGGTCGTATCGGCGACGACGTGGTCGTCCGTTTCGATACGGGTCGTGTTGCCTTTGCGGTCGGTCTGTTCAACGGCGACGATTTCGGAGGTAAGCCTTTTTTCGG
>Ga0194132_10004579_pt1 | contig 23402 bp, 22 predicted proteins | sample TA2KigOf80mmetaG_FD_148612 | JGI IMG/M metagenome (GOLD analysis project Ga0194132, IMG submission 148612) | Freshwater microbial communities from Lake Tanganyika, Tanzania - TA2015054 Kigoma Offshore 80m | ecosystem: Environmental > Aquatic > Freshwater > Lake | place: Tanzania: Lake... | reverse complement strand
GATTTGAGGTGTCGCGACGCTCGCAGGGCCAAGCACTCCCGAGTGAATTCGTCAATGACCGTCAGGATCTTCACCTTTCTCCCGTCGTCGGTGCGGGTGGCTTGCCAACGCCTGCTTTGATCTTGAGGCCGCATGGGGCGTCCTGTGGGAGGCAGTCTGGTCTCTCGACCAGCCGGGCGATCATCGCTTGATCCGGGAGGTGGCGAAGGCATCTGTCATTCAAGCCATGGAGCGTGTCGGGGAGGAAGCGCACGTCGTCCATGGCGGAATCGGTTTCCTTCGCCAGTACGACTTGCACCTCCGCACAAAGCGAATGCTCTCCGCTACGCCGTACATCGGCACCGTGAGCGATAGCCGCGAGGCGTTGGCAAAAGCGATGGGCCTATAGCTCTGCCTCTGCACCACCCCACGGAAGCGCTGCATCCAGCGCTTCAAACGTGGTGGGCTATCGTGGACGAAAGCAAGAATCTTTAAGCTTCAGTTTGAGTTGCAGCGCTAGCTTTGAATGGACGGGGGCTTGGACTGGACCCTTATTCTCTCACGAACACGGCCAGTGACGGTGGCAGCCTGAACGGTTGCTCCGAATCCCGATTAGTCAGGTATCCACTAATTCGAGCCTGTCTCAGAAAGTTTTTCAAGGCGTACTGGGCGCGACGATTGATTGAAGAAAAGGCGGGCCTCTTCTGTTGTGTGGGGTGAGAATGCTGGTCAATCCTTCTGCGTGCTCCGTGCTAGGCTACCATGCCGACCAGTCCGGCAGTGGTTGACAATGTTATCGGATGCCAGTGCCTCTAGCCAATGCCCCCGTTCGACGCCTTCCGGTCGTAAGCTTCCAGAGGGTTCGCAGATTTGAAGCCACCGCCAGCAAGCTCCATTCCGCCGAATTTCCAGTTGCTTCTCAAACTCGCCTAAGGACTCGTCACGTTCCGGCGATTGCTTTCAGAAACTCCGAAGAATGCACGACCTTCCCAATATTCGCGAGGTTGAGCAGCGACGCCTCGTGGAGCTTCTGGTTATAGCCAGCCACACAATCGGAGAGAGTGACGATTTCGAAATCGCGCATGGCCGCGTCGCGGGCCGTTCCCTCGACCACGCCATTGGTAGCGATGCCTGTGCAGATAAGGGTCTTGCCTCGAAGGGCCGTCAGCACCTTTTCGAGCTCTGTCTGAAAGATGGCTGAATAACCCCACTTGCGCACCTGGTAGTCAGGTTTTGGCAAATCATCAATAAGCGCCTGCCCCCAGCTACCTTCGCGGAATCCCGCATCGGACAAGAAGGGGCGCACGACTCTTAAGTGGCCCATGCCCATGGCGTTGCCATCCAGATCTGTGAGGATCGTTAGCTTGGTGGCTACAATCGGGACTCTGGCGATGCGGCAGGCCTCCATGACGCGCTTGATAGAGGGGGTGATTGCCTCGATGGCTGCCACGCTCATGCCATGTTGGGCAAAGACGCCGTTCCGGCTGCAAAAGTCGTTCTGCATGTCGAACACCATTAGGATCGGTCTTTCGATGTGCATAAAGCCCCCGATGCGTCAACGTACCTAGCGAAGCGGGTAGTACATGCCCAAGCCTTGCTTGCCCACAACCTTGCCATCCTCCACTACACGCTGGCCACGGATGATCGTTGCCACAGGCCACCCCTTTAACTTCCACCCTTCGACAAGGGAGTAGTCGGCATGGCTTTGCATGTAGTTTGCTGTCAGGGCACGCTCTAAGTTCAAGTCAACGATGGCGAAATCAGCGTCCGAGCCGACGGCGATGGTGCCCTTCTGGGGATAGCGGTGGAAAATCCGGGCAGGGTTTGCCGCAGTGACCTCTGCGATGCGCTCCAGTGGCAGGCCGCGTTTGTGATACCCCTCGCTGAGAAGTGTCACGAGGATGGTCCCGCTGCCGGGGAAGCCGGCGCTGCAGGTCCAGATGCTCCCCAGCTTCTTCCCCTTTTTACGCGCGACATGGTCGGAGCCCACGGTGTCAATGGAACCGTCCTTGATTCCTTTCCAGAGCGCCTCCTCATCCGCTTCGCTGCGGAGAGGCGGGTTCACTTTGCCCAAGGTGCCCAACTCCATCTCTGAGTTATGCGTGAGGAAATGGGGGCACGTTTCGATGTGGATGGGTGTGCCTGTGTACCGCTCCCGCGCCGCCTTCAATTCATCCAGAACCAGCTTTCCGCTGATGTGGACGATATAGAGGGGGCAGCCGGTGACGTGTGCATAGAGGGCCGCCGCGACTGCGCTCTGAGCCTCTACAAAATCGGGGCGCGATTCGTTCCACGCCTTCAGGTCGTCCCGACCAGCCGCTTGCAGATGTTTGCGCAACTCCCACACCACCTCGATGTTTTCTGGATGGACATTGGCCATCCCTCGTTCCATATGCGCCACTTGGGTGAAATAGCGATGCATAAAGCCATCGTCGGTGCCTTGAATGCCCAGATGCGACCCTTCGTCCCCGCGATAGCTCGTGAAGTACTTGTACGACCGGATGCCGTATCTTTCGGCATAGATGTTCATTTCGTCCAGGTGGACGGGCGCCGAAGGGACGACGTGCAGACCATAGTCGGTAAATGACTTCTTTGCTGCCTCGGCCAGGTTCTCTTCGATGATGGGGAGGTACGACTTCCCGGACATCAAATACGTGAGGATGGTTGTCACACCGCCGATGGCCGCTGAACGGGTCTCTGTTTCCCAATCGGCAAGGCCGTTCGCAAGGCCGATGTGGACGTGGGGGTCCACAAGACCAGGGAAGATGTGCTTGCCGGAGGCGTCAACTATATCGGAAGCGGCGACCCCGGTCACATCGTCCATGATGGCCGCTATCTTCCCTGCGCGAACTCCGATATGGGCCCTGCTGAGACCATGACCAGGCTGAACGACAGTCCCGTTCTTGATGAGGAGATCAAAGTGCATGCGGCCTACTTTGTTTCCTTAGGCGCATAGGCCGCTTGCTTCGCTTCGTAGCCTTCGTAATCAATGATTTCATACAACTCCTTGCGCGTAAGCATCTTTGGTTCGAAATCCCGCTGGGTGCCTCGCTGTCTGAGAGCGGTAAAGAAATCCAGGACCGCCTTGTTGGCGATGCGGAGAGCTGAGACGGGGAAGATAACAATCTTGTACCCCCAGCTTTCAAATTGGCTGGCCGTGTAGTAAGGGGTCTTCCCAAACTCCGTCATGTTAGCCAGAAGCGGAACGGGCACTGCCTTCGCGAATGCACGGAACTCTCCTTCGTCCTTGAGCGCTTCTGGGAAGATGATGCCTGCGCCGGCCTTCACATATTGATTAGCGCGGGCAATCGCCGCTTCTAAGCCTTCCACGGCGCGGGCGTCGGTTCTTGCGATGATTTGGAAGTGCTTGTTGGTCCTCGCGGCAACGGCGGCGCGAATCTTGCCGGCCATCTCATCAACAGGAACGAGGGTCTTTCCGTCCAGATGTCCGCAGCGTTTTGGAAACTCCTGGTCCTCGATATGATCGCTGAAGCGCCTGCTAGTTCAAACTCGCGCACGCAGCGCATGACATTCAGTACACTTCCGTGGCCGGTATCCGCGTCCACAATCAGCGGCACAGGAGTCGCTTCGCTGATGTGGCGAACGTGGGCCGCCATTTCCGGGAGTGTGATGAGGCCGACATCCGGCTGGGCGAGGATCGAAGTAACTGCGCCACTGCCACTCACGTATCCTGCTTCGAACCCCGCCTTGGCAGCGAGCTTCGCCGTGATGGCGTCATGGACCCCTGGAGCAACGATGATGCCGGGTCTATCCAACAGAGATTTGAGTGCGGTGGCCCTGCTCATGGGTGACTCCGGAAACGCTTAATCGCGACCGCGACCAGCGGCCATTCCAGGGAATTCTCGCTCATCAGAGTCGCACGCTGCAAGGGGTCAACTCCCTGGATCGTGCGACTCAACTACTCCTAATTCCCTCCTTGTGCTTACTAGGCCTGTCCAAATTCCAAGTAGAGCACAACACTACTAGTATGCCATTGAATGATAATAACCACTAGTATAATTGACTATTAATAGTGCTTTCACTATCATACTGCGCAATCAGTAGGGCTTAGTGGGGGTATTCCCTGGGCAGGCGCGATGTCAAGGCCGTTAGCCGGGATACGAGTTCTCGATATCGGCCGCTACGTTGCCGGGCCGTGGTGCGGTCGACTTTTGGCTAGCCTCGGTGCAGAGGTAATCAAGCTTGAGCCTCCGACTGGCGACCCGTTGCGCAGCCAACAGCCCACGATAGCGCGCTGGGATGGGGTGGCAACCAATCCAACGTTTATCTATGTGAATGGCGGGAAATCGGGCGTCTCACTCAATCTCAAAGCTCCAAAGGGCAGGGCGTTGTTCCTAAGGCTTGTGGCCTCAGCTGACATTGTTGTCGAGAACTTCTCCCCTCGGGTATTACCGGCGCTGGGCCTGAGTTTCGATGTGATTAGGCACGCTAACCCCTGGTGCAGTCTTATCTCGATTTCAAACTTTGGGCAGCATGGGCCCGATCGAGACCGCCCAGCGACCGAACTGACCCTCTACGCGGCGAGCGGTCTCATGTCGATCTCCGGAGTGCAGGGAAGGGAGCCGCTCAAGCATGGCCTCTTCACGCAAGCACAGCTTGCAGCAGGCACGATGGGTGCCTTTGCCGGGACGGCTGCCCTAGCGTTAAGACGTGGCACCGGAGCTGGCGAGTGGGCAGATGTATCTATCGCAGAGGTCCTAAGCTCCGAACTTGTTGCCGGGATTTCGTATTACACCTACTCAGGCGTGGTCCAGGCACGTCAACGCGCGGCACGGGTGAATATCGATGGTAGAGTCGGACTGATTCAGGCAGCCGATGGTGCTGTACATCCTTCGCTAGGCACAGCGGATGGGAAAGAAGCTTGGGAAAACCTCGCAAACATGCTCCAAGAGCCGTCTTTGATGAGAGAGGAATATTTTACCCATAGCGACCGCCTTGTCCATGCCGAAGAGTTGGCGGCTCTGATGGAGAAAGCGGTTGCGCGCAAGATGAAACAGGAATTGTTTCGCGATGCGAACGCGTGGCGCCTTCCTTGGGGCGTGTCTCAAGAACTTTCTGATTTGTTGAATTGCCCGCAGCTTAACAGCCGGAAGTTCTTTTCAAGAACGAAAGATGGATCAATCGCAGCACTACCGTATAAGTCATCGCTCGATGTGGCGGAAGCCTCGCCGCTGGCGCCGAGCCTTGGACAGGACAGCGAACGCGTATACCAGCGTTTGTTGGGATTAACGAGGGCGGAATTGACCACCCTTCGAAGTGAAGGGGTCATCTGAGATGCCGCTTCGGCCTTTCGAAAACCTGCGGATACTAGACCTCTCGACCGTATGGGCGGCCCCGTACGCAGTGCAGTTGCTGGCAGCTAGCGGTGCTGACGTCATCAAGGTCGAGCATACCGGACGCCCTGATTTTCGCCTGTTTGGTCCGTTCCCGGATGGAGAAGCCGGCGAACGGTTCTGGGAGCGATCCGGAACATTCAACCTCATCCATAGAAATAAGCTGGGCATTACCCTTGACCTTCGATCTCGCGATGGTCGCAGCGCCTTTGAGGAATTAATCAGAATAAGTGATGTCGTCGTAGAGAATTACACCCCAAGAGTTATGAAGCAGTTTGGACTCGAATATGACTCCCTCAGGAAGATTCGCCCTGACCTGATCATGCTCTCCTTCACGGGGTACGGGCATACTGGGCCGTGGAGCGGTTACCCTGCCGTAGGTGATGCTATGGAAGCGACCTGCGGATTTTGTGAGTTGACCGGATATCCGGGCGAGGGGCCCCTTAAGGCTGGTTACGCCTACGTTGACCTTATCGCGACATGGTATTGCGGCCTGCTTCTTGGGGCGGCTATTGAGCAACGAGCTCGGACAGGCCAGGGCCAGTCGCTCGATGTCTCCATGTATGAGTGCGGCGTCTCTTTTCTCGGAGATGCCATTTTGCAGTATGCCAGGGGCGAAGGAAAACCAGACCGTATCGGCAACGATCATCCGTTCATGGCGCCGCACGGATGCTATCAGGCTGCGGATGGAGGGTGGGTGGCTCTTGCTGTTAGAAACGATGCAGAGTGGCGAGCCTTTGTCGCCCTCCTTGCACATCATGAGCTAAGCATCGATGCTCGCTTTGCAAGTGGGCCTTCGCGCTGGCGCTACCGTGCATTGCTTCGCCCGATCATCGCAGAGTGGGTTTCGCTGCGCGCTACAGAGGATATCGTCAGAGATTTACGATCGGCCGATATCCCGGCTTCCAAAGTGAACACCAACAGAGATCTGCTCCTTGACCCGCACCTGGCGACACGTGAGTATTTCGAGGCTGTCCTTCATCCTGAACGTACTGGCGTAGGCGCCAGACTTTACCCAAGGCTTCCATTTCGTTTTATCGGGCGTCCGCTGGTTGGGAGTACGCCGGCCCCGGACGTCGGTCAGCACAACGAGGCAATCTTTGGTGACCTCCTTGGAATGGACCATGCAAAAGTCGGCTCGCTTTTTGCGAGCGGTGTTGCTGGAAATAGACCTACGAACGTAGCGTTCCCTTTCCAAGGTCCTGGGCTGCAGAAGCTGATCGCTGCCAAGCAGATTATCGAGATTGACAGCCGATATTCTGAGAAACTGAGGGAGGTGCATCCACTGCTAAGGCAATGTGAATCATCAGTGTTCGCTCGAAGTAGAGATCACTCTAATGGATGAGGATAGGAGTTCCCACTATGCGAAAAAAGAACGTCATACAATTCCGACCGACCTTGATTTTATGGTCCCTGGTCATGGCACTTGTGCTTGTTGTCACGGCGTGCGGCGGAGACGACGAAGAGGAAAAAGCTACCGCACCCCCAACCGCAACAAGACCGGCCGCGGTTGCGACAACAGCCCCCGTCGCACCGACCGCAACACCTGCTCCTGTGATAAAGCGAGGGGGCATATTCAAAACTCAGGACGTCGGCATTCCTCACCTGGACCCGACGATCGTCGACGTGTCGGGCCAGGCCAACTTCTTGGATGTGATCTATGACGGCCTGCTGACAATGGCGGGAAAGAGTTATAACGATTTTGGCGTTACCGGCCAATTGGCGGAATCATGGCAGGTTTCAGCCGATAGTACGGAGTACACGTTCAGGTTACGAGATGGCGTGAAGTGGCAGAACGTCGCTCCCGTTAATGGTAGGGCATTCACCTCTGCGGATGTAGCGTTCATCATCGATTGGTCTCTCGCGAATAAGCCGGGCAAGAGCTATGGCACCTACAAAACGATCGTCAGCCACAGGGAGCCGGATGCCCGCACGATAGTAATCAAAACTGCAACTCCTCAAGCATCGTTTCTCCCGCGACTGGCTGGCCCCGAGGTCAAGATACTGCCGAGGGAGCTGCTGGAGGAGAAGGAAGGGACTGTCACTAAGTCCCAGAACCTTGCCATCGGCACCGGGCCTTTCCAGTTCGACGGGTTGGAGCGGGGCGTTAGCGCAAAGGCCAAAGCCAGCCCCACCTACTACAAGCGCGGCGCAGATGGACAGACGTTGCCATACCTCGCCGGGTGGGAGTCATATACCATCAGGGATTACGCAGCGCGACTTGCATCTCTGAAGACGCGCCAAGTGGACCGATGGTATTGGCCTGGTGGCATCAATGGACCGGATGCCAAGGACATCCAACGGAACAGCCCTGAGTGGAAGGTCGAACAAGACCTCTTCGTTGTCTCGCCCAACATCGCAGTCGACGTACGACTCGCACCTTTCAACGACATCCGTGTGCGCCGTGCGCTTTCCCTGGCGATCAATCGAAAACAGATCATAGATGTGCGGTTCCAGGGCGATGCTGTTCTGAGTGGCTACGTGAATCCGGCCCGCAAAGAATGGGCTTGGGATCAAGAGACGATCGCGAAGAAGTTCCCGTACGACCCCGAACAGGCGAAGTCGCTTTTGGCCCAGTCTGGCTATAAGGGCGAAGAGATAACCTTTTTACACTACACCGGCGCGTCAGCAGGATTCGACCCCCAGACCGCCGAAATCGTTGCTGAGATGATGCGTCAGGTTGGGTTTAAGGTGAAACTCGAAATCGTCCCTGATTACGCGGCAATGTCGGCCCGAATGAACGCTGGTCGGGCGCCTGTGAACCTGAACGCCAACTATGGGCACACGATCGAGGATCAGCTCTACCAGTGGTATCACTCGACTTCCCCAACGAACTGGGTCGGAGTGAAGGACGCCGCACTGGACGCCCTTTTAGATAAGGAGCAATCAACGGTGGACCCCGCCGCAAGGTCAAAAGTCGTGCTTCAGATTTGGGACCACCTGTACGACAACATGTACGGCAGCGCCGGTGTCACCCCCCTTGCCTTCCGCGCCGATGCCCGGTGGGTCAAAGGGCTGCAACAGAATCGCGTCGCTGGCAACTATCATCGGGAGCTTGTGTGGATAGACCCTGCGCTTAAGCCCTAGATTATTAGAGGGGGAGCCCGAAATCGGGCTCCCCCTCTAACAGAAGGAGAAATGTCAGTGTTAGACCGCCCCATTTTGTCCCCAAAGGCGATGACCTACAAAGGCAAAGAGAGCCCGGTAGGCCGCTACGAGGTTACTGAGGAAGCCATTCGAAGCTTTGCTCAGGCGCTTGAGCACCTCCACCCCAATTACCTTGATCGGGAAGCTGCAAAGAAAGGCCCTCATGGAACTCTAGTGGCGCCGCCCACCTTCATCCATCATGCGTTCGCATACTCGGTGGCGTCGGACAATCTCTACGGGCATCTGCCGAGAGATCCACTGAACTATGACCTAATCAAGGAATTCACTTTCAACGTTGAACTCTTCGGTGGAACGGAAATCGAGCTCCTAAAGCCGATTCGGCTTGGAGACGTGCTCACGGTCGAGAACAAAATCGAAGACCTGTACGAACGGAAGGGGAAATCAGGAGATTTGGCCTTTTGCGTGTACTTTAGCAAATTTACCAATCAGCATGGTGAGATCGTCGCCACTGAGAGGTACACCTATATCTACCGGAGATAGTCATGAATAGTGCGCCCATATACGTCGAAGATGTTATTGAGGGCCAGCCAATCAAGCCCTTGATAAAGAAGCCGAACTATGTCCAGATTGTGAAGTGGTCGAATGCCCAAGGCAACTTAGGCGACACCCATTATGACCGTGACAACGCGCGTCAGGTGGGGCTCAAGGACGTGATTCTGGCGGGTCCCTTGCTTGGCGCCATGCTCGGCCAGGCTGTAGAGGAATGGGCTGGGCACGTAGGCCGCATTCGGAAGTACTCCTGGCGGAATCAAAACATGGCATATCCGAACGACGAGCTTACTGTGAGAGGGAAGGTCGCCAAAGTTGATTCCCAAAGCGGTCTCATCGAGTGCAATCTTGAGATGCACAGCCAGCGCGGCGATCTCATCGTCTCTGGAAACATCACGATCGCGCTCCCTTTGAGACATGGGCACAAGCACCCGTAGGATCAAGATTCCGGAGAGCACCTTGGTTCATCCAAACGATTTCAAGGGACAGTGGTGGGGCGAAGATAGATACCCGCCTGTGAAGCTTTCCGAAGTGCGCGCTCTTTGTATCGCCGCGTTGCGCAGGGCAGGCGTCGCCCAAGTCGATGCGACATTTACCGTAGACACCCTGCTGGACAAGGATCTGCAAGGCGATCACCTGCGAGGAATCTCAGATGTTCCAAGATGGGTAGGCCTCTTTCAGGGCGGCGAGGCAAATCCAAGGCCCAAGCTGCGCCTCGTTCGGAGAACCAAAGTGAGCGCGCTTGTGGACGATGACCCGGCGGGCTTTTACCTCTCCATCTCCCGGCAGGCGACGGAGCTGTGTCTGGGGATGGCTCGCCGTAATGGCATCGCAACGGTTGCCGTTCGAAAAAATCTCGGGACCCTCGTGCCGATTTTTAAGATGGCCACGGCGGCGGATATGGTCATCTTCGGCACCATTCAGGGGCCCCCAGTCATCGCGCCCTCGGGAGGGAAGAAGCCGCTGATCGGCAACAATCCAACCGGCGTGGGCATTCCGGCCGGGAAGCGCCATCCCGTCATCCTTGATGTTGCCTTCAGCCAGACTTCTGCGACTCCAGTCTTTAATGCTGCTGCAACGGGAAGGCCGGTGCCACACGGTGTATTGCTGGATAGCGAGGGTCAGCCTACGACGGATCCATTGACCTTTGCGAAGCCTTCCAAGGAGGCCCGGGGCATCAAGGCCAGCCAGTTCTCTGCATCCCAGCCTGGATCGTTCACTTCTGGCGGGTCTCTGGTGCCGATTGGGGGATTTAAGGGGTATGCGCTTGCCTTGGCATTTGGGTTGCTGACTAACGTACTTATTGCGCGTCACCCCGAAGAAGGTGAAGGGTGGGGGAATTGGTACCATGGCAGCCCAGGGACGTTGCTGATCGCCATCAGCCCAGCTTTGTTCTGTGACCTTGAGCCGTTCAAAAAGGCGATAGATAAGGAACTCTCCCGTATAATCGGCAGCCCTCGGAGAAAAGGTGCTGATCGAATCTACTACCCGGGCGAGCGGTCACAGGAATTACAGGCGCGTGGCAAGAGGTTGAACCGGGTTGAGCTTCCTGCGGCGTCCAGAGAGGCGCTGGAGAAGATGTCGAAGGACCTCAAAATTTCCGCTGACCTGCGGACGATTAAGCGCTAATCTTACTGTTGAGGAGTGAACGTGATAACCGAATGGTTTGGCAAGATTCCAAAGATTGCGAAGAGCGCCTATGTCTGTAAGACTGCTTATGTGATAGGAGACGTGACCCTCGGGGAGAATTCCGGTTTATGGCCTGGAGCGGTTGCCAGGGGCGATTATGGGACCATCAAGATAGGCCGGAATACTTACGTTGAAGATAACTGTGTGATACATAGTGGGCCCCTTTCTGAAATCGGCGATAACGTGATCATCGGCCATGCGGTGGTTGTCCATTCCGCTAAGATCGGAAATAACGTCCTGGTTGCGAGTCATGCGACGCTTCTCGACGATGTCGAAGTTGGAGACGGCTCCGTGATTGCGGCGGGCGCCCTTGTGAAGCCGGGAATGAAGATTCCCCCAAACAGCCTTGTTATGGGCGTTCCCGCGATTATCAAGGGCGAAGTGTCTGCTGAGCAGAGGAAGCTTCATGGCATCTACCTCTCAGACTACAAACAGTTGCTCGAACAATCGAGACAGGTCGGGCTTTAAGGGTCGATACCTTTCTCCAGGCGGCGATAGTTGCGCTGGGCGTGCGCACCGCCGTTCAGATAGGCTATGAACTTCGCCTTCACGGACGATCAGCGTGTCTTTCAAAGGGACCTTTATCGTTTCTTGAGTGAATCGGTAAGTGATGACCTCAAGGCCGAAGTAAGGCGTCTCAACGTGCGCGGACCAGCGACCGCTGAGTTTTGGAGGAGGTTCAATCGGCGCGGTTGGCTTGGTGCATCGTGGCCGACCGAGTACGGAGGGCTGGGGCGCTCGAAATTGTTCGAGTACATCCTCTCGGAAGCGCTGGAATTCCACGAAGCTCCCCCGATCCCCCTTGTCGTAACGTCCTTGGGGCCTACCCTGATGCGTGTGGGAACGGAGGCGCAGAAGAGGCTGTTATTGCCCGGGATCATACGGGGCGCTATCGACATAGCCCTTGGGTATTCCGAGCCCAACGCCGGTAGCGACCTATCTGCGATTACGACAAAAGCAGTGGCATCTCGGGACGGGTTTGTCATCAAAGGTCTAAAGTCTTATACGAGTATCGCCCACTACTCGACTTACATTTGGCTTGCCGCTCGAACGAATGACAGTGTTTCACGTCACAGAGGCCTTTCGATCTTCCTGGTGCCTACAAATGCCCCGGGCGTTACTGTTCGCCCTGTGTGGACGATTGGGGAGGGTCGTCTGAATGACGTTTTTTTCGACGACGTGCATGTGCCTCGAGAAAGCTTGATAGGGGAGATTGATAAGGGCTGGTACTACATGATGATGGCTTTGGACTTTGAGCGGAGCAGCCTCGCTCCCTACAGCCTGCTCATGAGGCTGCTTCAAGATTTGCTCGATTACGTGCAGACCGACGGGCTGGCGCTTCGTGACAGGAAGGAGACTCGCCATAGATTGGCTGAGATAATGGTCCGGGTACAAGTCGCAAGGGTGCTGGCATTTCGCACGGCCTGGCTCATCGACCGTGGAGAGAGCCCCCATTATGAAGCGCACATCCAGAAGCTCCACCGGTCAGAGACATTACAACTGATCGTTTCAACAGGCATGGTGCTACTTGGACTGCGTAGCCAGTTGCTCACGAGCGATAAGAGGGCCGTGCTTTCGGCTAAGTTTCCGCAGTTCTGGCAGTTGGCAGTGAGGACAACGATTGGCGCCGGCACCAGCGAGGTGCTCCGCACCACCATCGCATCGCGGGGGCTCGGATTACCAAGGTAGGTGGACATAACATATGAACACTCAGGCAGTTGATGTCGTCTGCAACTATTGGACACCAGAGATTATGCGTTCTCGGGCTGCTGTAAATGCTCGCCTGCGCTATTGGCAACAAATCATGAAAGTAGGGAGTGAGCAGTTTGATCAAGGCGAGACGGAGGAGCAGTTACTCTCCGCCATGGATGCTGCAGGCATCCAAGTGGCTTTTCTGGTTGCGGCGGACCTCGGTGTCTGGACGCTCCCGATGGAAGCCGTCGCGGAAGCTGCGCGGCGCCACCCTGCGCGTTTCAGGGCGATCGTAGGTATCAATCCCGAGATGAAAATGGCAGGCGTTCGCAAACTGGCCCAAGCCGTCAACGAATATGGTTTCGTAGGCGCGCACCTGTACCCGCACTGGTTCGGGAAGCCGCCGAACGACAAAGCCTACTACCCCTTCTATGCGAAGTGTGCGGAACTTGGCGTCCCCATAGAGATTCAAGTAGGGCACTCTGCCCAGACACACCTTCGAACCGTAGGTTTCCCCATTACCCTCGATGAGGTGGCGATAGATTTCCCTGAGCTGACTATCATTGGGATACACACGGGGTGGCCGTGGATTGAGGAAATGATCTCAGTAGCGTGGAAACACCCAAACGTGTACATCGCCACTGATGCTCATGCCCCAAAGCATTGGGATCCCAGTTTTGTCAGATTCATTAATACCAGGGGCCAGGACAAGGTCATCTTCGGCACCGACTATCCAGTGATTCCCTTTCAGCGCGCCCGAAATGAGATCGCCGCGTTGAACCTGAAACCTGAAGTTCTGGTGAAGCTTCTTCGGGAGAATGCGGCAAAGGTCTTTCATCTGAAGTTATAATCGCATGCTGGCGCTCAGCATGGAAGGGGTAACTACTTGAGGAAAGCCACGCCCGCCCAACAAGAGAAAACACGACGCAGATCAAGGAAAGCGAACGGCCTTTACGATGAAATCGATAGCAAAATCATTATGCTGTTGAGGGAAGATGGACGCCGTACGATTGCAGATCTGTCTAAAGGAGTGAACATTTCGGAGACTGCAACACGTGTCCGCGTCAGTAAGCTTATTAAGGACGAATTGCTGCAGATTGTGGCGATTACCAACCCTGTGAAGCTGGGGCTCACAGTCGATGTATTCATCACGTTACAGACTGATCCTGCCGTGACGATGCAGGTTGTCGATGCGTTAAATAACCTCGATGAGGTGCGATACGTGGCGGTACTGTCCGGTCGGTATGATGTTGTATTCTCGTCCGCATTTCAATCAGATGCCGAACTGCTGGAATTTCTTACTGAAAAAGTAGGAAGGATCCCAGGAGTCGTTCGCATGGAGACATTCCGTATCCTCAAAACCACCAAACGAACGTATGACCGCGTATGGCCCGTACAGCCAAAGAAAAGCCCGTCGCTCTAATCGAGAGCTTAGAGGGTTCTCAATTTAGGATCCCATAGGTCACGAAGGTAATCACCGGCGAGGTTGAATGCCAAAATCGTCAGCGTCAACGCGCCGCCGGGGAAGAGAAGAAGGTGCGGATTGTGGGTCATATAGTCTCTCGCTTGTGTGATCATTGACCCCCAGGATGGGGTCCCCGGCGGTACCCCAAGGCCAAGAAAGCTCAGCGATGCTTCAAGCAGTATCGCCTGGGCAATCATCATGGTCCCAATAACCACAATAGGAGCCAGGATGTTCGGCAGGATATGGCGCATCACGACGCGGGTAGGAGAGCACCCTATCGCGTGGGCTGCTTGGACATATGCCTTTTCCTTTGTTGATAACACCGAGGCGCGTGTTACTCGATTTACTGTGGGTACCCAGACTACCGCAATCGCAATCAGGACGTAGATCGTTTGCGACCCCAGCACCGAGTTGATCAGTAATGCGAGAATAAGAGGCGGCAGCGCCATCGTCATATCCATTAGCCTCTGCAGGAGGGTGTCTCTCCAGCCTCCAAGGTAGCCGCTCACCAACCCAAAAGCAGCCCCGATAACCACGCCGATGGCTACCGACGTAAGCCCTATGTAAAGAGAAGTGCGAGCGCCGAAAACTACTCTGGCAAAAAGGTCTCGTCCAAGAGCGTCGCCGCCGAAGATATACAACGTGCCATCCGGCGCTTGTGAGAATGGTCGCGCTAGAGACATGGCTCCGATCTGGGTACGCGGATCGTGCGGTGCAATTAGGGGCGCCAGCAACGCAGCGAGGATCACAAGGGCAATGATGAAAAGGGAGAGCATCCCCAGTGGTTTTCTTCGGATTGCGCGGCCAAACTGACGCAGATGGTCCGCGAGGCGTTCCGGCGCCGACTGCGCAGGTTGTGTTGTAGCGCTCATGCGGAGGCTTTGGCTGCTGAGTAGCGGACTCTTGGGTCCAGATAGCCGTACAGCACGTCGATTCCTAAGTTAACGGCGGAGAACGCGATCGCCATAAAAAGCACGCAGGCTTGGAGCACAGGATAGTCGCGTTGGCCTAACGACTCGACGGTAAGGGAGCCAACCCCAGGCAGCCGGAAGATATGCTCAACGATAACCTGGCCTGCGAGGAGGTAGCCAAACGACGTTCCCCACACGGTTACCACCGGTATCAGGGCGTTGCGTAGACCGTGGGTGAGCAGGACTGTCCTCGAAGACAACCCTTTAGCGCGCGCGGTTCGCATGTAGTCCTCTTGCAGCACCTCTAGCATCATAGAGCGAACAAGCCGCATCGATATCGCTGACTGTCCTATCCCTAAGACGATTGCTGCCGGGAGAACCTGCTGCAAATTCCTTGAGGGCGAGTCGAAAAAATCCGAGTACCCGAGAGGAGCCGCATAGTTAAACCAGGCGGCGGAGAAGACAACCACTATGCTCGCCAGAACGAAATGGGGGACGGCAACTCCTAACACGGATATCGTTCGCACTAGGTAGTCGAACCATTTGTCCCTGTAGAGGGCAGCGATGATTCCGATTGGAATGGCGAGAAGGATTGAAAAGACCACCGAAAGGGCGGCGAGTTCAATGCTCAAAGACATCCGTTCGATGATTTCCACATGAGCTGCCTCTCCCGTTCGAAACGACCGACCGAGATCACCTTGAGCCAAGTTTCCCAGATAAATGAAATATTGGGTGAGTGCGGGCTTGTCTATTCCCAGGTCGGAGCGCATCTGCGCTTGTTGCTCTTGGGTCAGCCATGCAGACCCGGAAATCTGGGCGTCGATGACGTCCCCTGGTACCAGGCGGATGGAAAAGAAAACGATCGCCGTGGCACCGAGTATTACCGGTAAGGCCAGCAGGAGGCGGCGGATGATAAATCCCGCCATGAGTTAGTCTCCGCCTGCGACGGTCAGTATCTGCCCAGTGATGCCGGTGGATGCATCTGACGCGAAAAAGACCACGGCAGCAGCGACCTCATCCATGGTAACAGGCCTTCCTAATGCTTGTGACCGCAGCGTCTTGTGCAGGAGGTCGCGATAAGGAGTGCCAGTTCGTTTGCTCCGTTCTTCTACAACCTCCTCAACCGCTGTGCTTAGGACTGGGCCCGGGCAGATGACGTTCACTCGCACACCCTGAGGTCCTAATTCCTTGGCAAGTGCTTTTGTAAAGCCGATGAGACCATGCTTCGCCGCACAGTACGGGGTGCGTAACGGCACCCCCCTCAGCGCCGCTACAGATGATATATTGACGATACTTCCGTGTTTGCTTCTGAGCAGGCTCGGGAGGAATGTTTTTGTGCAGAGGAACGCCCCGGTAAGGTCGATGTCGATGGTCGAGCGCCACTCCTCGGCGGATATCTCGTTGACCGGCACCGTTGGGCCTTGCACGGCTGCATTGTTGACAAGAACGTCAACGCGCTTGAATTCCTTGAGTATGGAACCACAAGCTAGCGCAAGGGCTCGCTCTGATGTCACATCGGCTGTCACCGCGATCGATTCGCGCCCCAGATCCTTGATGCGGCTTGCTGTTGTGGCTAGGGGCGCGTGCCGCCGCGCAATGAGAGCTATATCGAATCCGGTCCGGGCAAGGGCAAGGGCAATCTCTTGTCCGATCCCCGTACCGCTTCCGGTGACTACGGCTAGTTTGTGCCGGGACCCCTTCGACGCTGATGCCTTTGCCATATGCGTAAGAAACCGCTCCCTGAAAACTCTGGATGAGACCAATGCACCCAGAGAGAGGTGTTGCTCCGGCGACCGTCGAAAGCTCGGTTATGGTCAGTAAGGTCTATTTGGCTTTTAAAGGGAACCTTTGACAACTGAGATGACTTTAGCTGCGGTAGGAACATACTCCATCTCAAGCGCACGGCTGTAGGGGACCGGCGTGTGCGGCGCGGTCACCAATTGTACGGGCCTGTCCAGTGAATCAAACCCCTTGGTGCTCACCAACGTTGCGATGTCCGTTGCGATGCTGCATCGAGGCGAATCTTCATCTACGATAACGAGCCGATGCGTCTTTGCGACCGATTCAAGAATCGTCTCTTCATCCAAGGGGGAAAGGCTGAGTAAATCGACAACCTCCGCTTCGATGCCCTCCTTGGCGAGCTCGGTTGCAGCTTCTCGGCAGATGTTCACCATCTGCGCCGCGCACACAAAGGTCACATCGGTTCCTTGTCGCAGTATGCGGGCTTTCCCGATGGGCCACAAGTATGGACCTTCGGGAACATGAGTCTTGAGTGAAAGCAGCTTGCGGTGGTCGCAGAATACGACGGGGTCATCATCCCTGATGGCCGCTATCATGAGTCCCTTGGCAGTGTACGCGTCCGAGGGAGCGACGCACTTCAAGCCAGGGATATGCGAGAAGATCGAGTAGAACATCGAGGAGTGTTGAGCGGCGTTTCCCGTGCCGGCGCCTACCTTTGTTGTGATGACCATCGGCACCTTTGCCTGGCCCCCGAACATATATCGGATTTTTGATGCGTTGTTCAGGATTGGGTCTAAGCAAACGGCCGTAAAGTCGACGAACATGATATCCACAATTGGCCTCAGGCCGGTGAGAGCCGCCCCGACGCCAGCTCCGATATAGCCAGCCTCGGAAATTGGAGTGTCACGAACTCGTTCGGGTCCGAACTGCTTGATGAGGCCTTTTGTGATGGCCCAAGGGCCCCCCCAGGCGTCTACGAGCCCCTGGTCTGCGCGGCCGGCTGCGCCTGCGACATCTTCGCCCATAATAATTATGGCGGGATCGCGTTCCATCTCCGAACGTAGCGCTTCATTGAGCGCTTGGATGTAATTGATGAGTCGTTCGCTCATAGGTTTGATACGGGTAGTTCACGTAGACGTCTTTGAAAAGGTCGGACGGCGGCGGGTAAGGACTCTGTTCAGCGAATTCCACTGCGGCATCCATCAGGGTACCGATCTTTCTATCAATAGCATCAAGAGCATTCGAATCTAAGACCTGTTCGTCGATAACCCGCTTTCGGAAATTGAGCAGGCAGTCTCTGGCTTTAAATCGCTCCTCTTCATCTTTAAGGCGATAGCGAAGTGGATTGTCCGCAGTATAGTGCCCATGATAACGGTACGTATCGGCGACCATGAAAGTCGGTCCCTGTCCACTCCTTGCGCGCTCAACAGCTTGGGCGGCAACGTCATACACGGCAAAGACATCCTGCCCATCAACAGTAACTCCAGGCATATTAAACCCAGTCGCGCGTTCCGCCGGGTTTTTCGTCGAAGTAGCATATTCTATGGGGGTGGACTCGGCGTAGCGGTTGTTTTCACAGACGAAGAGTACAGCAAGGCCCCAAATCGCAGCGAGGTTCATGGATTCATACAGGACGCCTTGGTTAAGCCCCCCATCGCCAAAGAACGCGACGGCGACGCTCTTTTTACCCTGGATTTTTGCGCTCAAGGCTGCGCCGACTGCTAGCGGGATGCTAGAGTCGACCACACCGTTTGCTCCAAGCATGCCCTTGGAGAAGTCGGCGATGTGCATAGATCCACCCTTGCCTTTGCATGTTCCATCGATGCGGCCATAAAGCTCAGCCATCATCCGTTTTGGATCGACCCCCTTTGCGATGCAATGGCCGTGGCCTCGATGTGTGCTTGCAAGGTAATCGCCATCTGATAGATGCGCACAGATTCCGGTTGGGACTGCCTCTTGGCCGGACGAGAGATGTCCGGTGCCAACTGGGCGGCCTTTCAGCAACAGCTCCATGAAACGTTCCTCGAAGGAACGGATCGTTCGCATGGTTTCGTATAGCCAAAGGAGCTTTGTTTGCGGTATATTTCGTATGTTGTACGCCATGGACATGACAATAACATGCTGAAAGCTCTAAAATGAGTTGGTATATTAGCCGAATGCGCTTTCAGAGTCAATGCGGCTGGCGTGACGTGTTGAGCCTATAGCTACCTCTCTTGGACTTGGGAACGCGGAATTCACGTGTCCAAAACCAAGTGGGGCAGTACACATGCGCTCCAGGGTATGCTCCGGCTACGTTCCTGATAGTCTTCCTGTAGTGTGCTGAATGATTAATACAAGCGGCTTCCCCACTGGATGTGTCGGTCTTTGGGCTTTGGGGGTATCGATAGCGATTAACGCGCTGTGTAGCCACCGTCGACCAAAATGGAAGCCCCAGTGACGTATGTTGACATGTCTGAAGCGAGATACAGGGCCGTTTGTGCAATCTCCTCGGGGCCAGCGTTCCGGCTGAGCGGGATATTCGGATTCACGGGCGAGGGCGCTCTCCGGGCATCCTCAGAGAACCCTTCCTTGCCGAAGTTTGTGTCGATGGAGCCAGGACATATGCAGTTCACCCTGATGTTGAATGGCGCCAGTTCCACTGCGAGGCCTCTGCTGAGATGGATGACGCCAGCCTTGGAGACTCCATAGGGCACGCCGCCCCATGCAACCATTCCCGCCGCCGAGCCAGTGTTGATGATCACGCCTCTCTTTTTCTCCTTAAACACCGGAATGGAATGCTTGCATCCGTAGAAGACGGATCGGAAATTGATGTTGATCAGGCGGTCCCAGTCTTCATCGGTATATTCCCACGTCGGCTTGTACGGACGGGCTGTGGCAACGCCGACATTGTTGAACATGATATCGAGCGTTCCGTACTTTTCGAGAGCGGTCTGCACCAGATTGCGAACCTCAGTCTCCCGGGAGACATCGGTCCGCACAAAGATTGCGGTCCCGCCGAGGTCTTCAACCAGACGGACGGTCTCGTGTCCCCAGTCGTTGCGGATATCTCCGATCACCACGCGAGCGCCCTCTTTCGCGAAGAGCTTGGCAGATTCCCTACCGACGCCCGAGCCGCCGCCAGTGATGATTGCGACCTGGTCTTTTAGTAGCATCTACAGCCGCCTTTTGAAGGGATACCTTGAAGCTGGTTTGAGGCTTAGAGTTTGTAGAAATCGCGGGCATTTAGCCCACGGATGCGGTCTTGCTCATCAGGGGTCAATTCAGCAATGTGACCATTTAGCATTTGGATGAAGTGCGGGTAGAAGGCATCCGGATGGGGAAAGTCAGAACCCCAGATGATACGGTCCGCACCGAGCCACCGGGCAGTGAGCACCAGAGGTGTTTCATCTGGGTCGAAGGAAATCCAGCCCTGCCGGCGGAAGTAATCGCTCGGCTTCATCTTCAGGTGCGGCACGACATGGCTAAGGTGCTCAAATCGATGGTCCAGCCGCTCCAGAAGCGAAACGAGCCACCCGCCGCTCGACTCCAGAATCGCAAACCGGAGGCCTGGGAATCGCTCGAGGATGCCTCCTGCGATGAGTCCCGTGATGACGTTCATGGCGTCGACGGGGTGGTTCAGGGGGGCACGTGCGAATTGCTGTATGGCCGAGGGGCCAATCATGTCGAAATAGCGCGAGGAACCATACATCGTGTCACCCGGGTAGGGGTGAAAGCCCACGGCGACATCGAGTTCTTGACAGGTTGCCCAGAGATCATCGTATTGGTCGCCGAACCAGCGAACGTCCGGCTTGGCATGAGACATGCGGAGGTACACAGCCTTGAAGTCATACTTGGCGACGCAGCGGCGGACTTCGGCGCAAGCCCACTCGACATCATGGATGGCACCGATGTTCACCGCCCCGTACATGCGGTCGCGATCAACGCCTATGTATTCCTGTCCCAGCCAGTCATTCAACGCCCGGTTGACGGCTTGATGGTACTCGCCATCTGCTATCCACTGGAGGTTAAATGTCGGATAGAGCACAACAGCATCTATGTGTTCAGCATCCAAAACCTTGAGCCGCGCGCCCGGCTGCAGTGCGGCCGGGTTCATCTGCGTGTAGTTGAGATTCTTGACGTTATCGATGTCAGCGCCTCGATTCCACCGCTCAACACCGGCAAGCCCTGAGATTGCAGTGGCTGGAATCGATTCGGCAGCCCTGTAGCTGGCTGGGTTATCGAGCCACCAACCTTTTCCCTCCCAAAACTCCTTGTCGCCACGTCTCACGACCCTAGGAGCGATTTCCTTGTATTTCGGGTCGATGTACTTCGGAAGGTCATGAGGCGGCTCAACATAATGTCCATCGGCATCGACTATCTTGATCCGAAGCTTCGTTTGCGTTGGCATGACGCTCCTCTCCACATTGTGGCTTCAAAACACTTACTGACCTATGTAATTTGCGGGAGCATAACGAAGACCTTCGTGGGCGTCAAATAACGGTGACCTGCCCCCAGGCCGCAGCTTCCTCCGGCCCGCGCACCGAGACGGCCAGCCCAGGGCCTGTCTAAGCGCCAGCGTCCATACCCTTGTCCTGGCCTGAAATGGCGTACCGGGCGGAGAGGCCCGCCCGGTATTGCTTGCCAGCGGATTCTGCAACAGCGCCGCCGTGACTACCTGTCGAGCCAGACGCGCTCCAGGCGACCGCTGACGTCCACGGAGACGGGGCTCACATGGGCGTAACCCTTCACGTAGCCGCGCGGTCCCTGGGCTCGTCCCGTGTGCGGGATAGTGATGATAACGGCCCAATCGATCAGCTTGCGCTGGAGGTCCTTGGCGATACCCTTGCGCTTCACGGGATCGAGCTCCGTATCGATGTCCGCAAACAGCTTGTCGATCTGCGGGTCGGACCACTTGGCGTAGTTGCCGGGATCGTTGGTGATGACGTAGCGCGCACCGTAGTGGATGGGGTCGTCAAAGGCCGCGGATGGGGTCTCGTGGCTAATGGCGTACTGCCCTTGCTGGCGCTTGGGCGTGATATCGGCGACGCTAGGACTAATGTCCAGCTTAGGGGTCATGCCCATGCTGCGGAGGAGTGAGTCAATGATGGTCATGTCCGGTCCGAACTGCGTGGGGCCCAGATAGATGGGCGTGAGGGTCTTGGGGTCCACGCCCGCCTGGGCAAAGAGCTGTCTAGACAGCGCGGAATCAGCGTTGCGGTCCTCGCGCCAGCCGGGGATCTGGAGCATCTCGTCGCGGGAGAGGCCCCACTGGCCGCCAACCTCCGGCCCAAAGAACGGCGCGCCAGGGAAGTGGGTGAACCCGTCCTGGAGAGCAGCGGCAAAGGTGCGCCTATCAAGGCCTACAGAGATGGCCTGCCGCACGCGCTGGTCCGTCCAGGGGGCCTCCTGCTTGAAGTAGAGGTAGGCGTGGGACCAGAACTCCACGAACTGGACATCGGGCAGCTCGCGTTTGAGGGCGGCCCGGTGCTGGGTCTGAAAGTCTGTATCGAAAGCGCAGCCGCAGTCGATGCGCCCGCTCCGGAAAGCGGCCAGCGCAACCTCCTGGTTCATGACGTTGTACAGGATGCCATCGAGGAATGGCAGGGCTCGCCCCTGCTCGTCCTTCTTGAAGTAGCCCTCGTTGCGCTGGTATTCGAGCAACACGTCTGTGCGGAAGCTCTTAAACTTGAATGGACCCGTGCCAATGGGAGCCTTCTGCCAGGCGGCCATGTCCTTAAGATGGGCAGGGTACATGAGCATGTGCGGCGTGGCCAGACCGGGCAGGAAGGAGGCGCTCGCCCGGTCCACTGTCACCTGGACCGTGGCCGCATCTGGCGCGGTGATGCCGGTGATGCGGCGCGTGAACTGGGCGTTGAAGACGCGCGGGGCCTCAGGCTTCCAGGCCGAGGTCAGGTTGTAGAGCACGTCCGCGGAGGTGAAGGGCTGACCATCATGCCACTGGACGCCCTGGCGGACGCGGAATGTATAGGTCTTGCCATCCTGGCTCACCGCAAAGCTCTCCGCCAAGTCCGGGACGATCTTGCCCACGTCCTTGAGGTCGAGATGGATGAGGCTGTTCACCATGTTGGCGACGTGGATGAAGCTGAAGCCCCCGCGGGTGTCATAGGTGTCCCACGACGGGAAGGAGTTGGTAAGGCGGGCGTTCAAAATACCGCCGCGCTTGGGCTGCACGGGGGTCGGCGTGGGCGGCACCGGCGTGGCGGTGGGAGCCGCAGTTGGCGCAGCCGTGGGCCGCGCAGTTGGCGCAGCCGTGGGTGCAGGCGCCTCCTCCTCGTCACCGCCGCCGCAGGCCGAGAGGACCAGCGCCAGGATGACCGCGATCGAGAGGGCGAGCCACGATTTCTTTGTCAGCGATCGGATCATAAGACCTCCTTGACTTCCAATCGGAACGGAACCTTGCCTACAGAACAATGTACGCTGACGTTATACCCATTGGCTTCCCCGTAGTCAACAGAAAGACAGCCGAATCCGCGTAGTCACGCCCGCAGGCGTATGCATGCGCTGTACCGCCCCTGATTTCTTGGACAGTGATGTGATTGTATTCATGCGGCAACCACAGGGCAAGCGAGCAACTGACGGCGTGCTTGCTCTGGCGTCGCGTAGCGATGGCGCTCGATGAGCCACTCCCGGTTGTACCGCTCCTTGAAGGCAAGGAGCGCGAGGCGCAGCTCCTCCACGGTCTCAAAGGTTCGCACCCGGAGCAGTTGCTCCTTGAGGGTGCGGATGAACCGCTCCACGCAGCCATTGCCCTCCGGCTCCCGCACGAAAGCGGGACTGGAGGCAATCCGCAGGAAGCGGAGCTCGTCTTGGAAGTGGTCGCTCATGTACTGGCTGCCGTGGTCATGGCGCAGGACAAGGCCCGAGGCGACGTCGGCGCCGTAGCCGCCAAGGTGCTGGCGCACTCCTTGGCGCAGC
>Ga0194132_10004578_pt1 | contig 23408 bp, 24 predicted proteins | sample TA2KigOf80mmetaG_FD_148612 | JGI IMG/M metagenome (GOLD analysis project Ga0194132, IMG submission 148612) | Freshwater microbial communities from Lake Tanganyika, Tanzania - TA2015054 Kigoma Offshore 80m | ecosystem: Environmental > Aquatic > Freshwater > Lake | place: Tanzania: Lake... | reverse complement strand
TGTTGTGCTTCAGCGGAAATGTCGCGGCATTTGGGTTTACTCATGCCGCAAGCGTAAAGAACTGAAAACGGAATGTTCCGAACAAAATGCTAACCTTCGTATCGGCAATCCGCTATTGCGGAGAAAAGCCGCGCGCTAGGCGGCCGTGGTTTTTCCAGAGAGTAATTCTTCCCATCCTGTCGAATGGTGGAAAACTGTGCATGCCGCAGGCAACGACATCAAGCCAGCCATCGCCGTCGAGATCGCCAATGTCCGCCGAGATCAGATGCGTCGGTTGCGTCGAGATCGTATGGGGCGTGAACTGTTGCTGTCCGTTGTTTTCCAGCCAGAGAAGGCTGGCCCGTTTTGGGTCGCTCCAGTCGTTGAATAACGTCGAAAAGACAATATCGAGGTGGCCATCTTTGTTCAGGTCTCCCGCCACCGCGCAATACGCGCCGTAACACCGGTAAATATCGCGCCAAACGAAACTGAGGTTTCCTCGATTTTCCAACCATTGCACGCCATGGAACGGGCGGGGAAGGATCGTCGGCAGATCGAGGTTGTCGCCGTTGGTGCAAAGGATGTCGAGGTCGCCATCTTGATCGAGGTCGGCCAAACGAATGCCGGACAATCCAAACGCCGGTGTCGCCGCTTTAAAGAGCAAGCGCTCCTGGAAACGCCCGCCGCCCTCATTGAGGAACGCCGAGACCTCTTCATGTTCCTGCGCGAACAACGCGACGAAATCCAGATGCCCGTCCCCATTGAGCTCGGCCGGCAGGACATTCACCGCCCCGCTTTTCTTGCACACCTGATGATACGCATAGGTTGTGCCGGAGCGCTTTTCCAACCATCCCACTTCACCTTGATTCACGAATCCAAAGGCGGCGACGACGAAATCCCAATCGCCATCCCCATCGAAATCGCCTGGTTCAACCGCGGCCACTCGGCCGATCTGGCCGAGGATGGTGACGTTGGCAAACTGCGTCCCGGCGGCGCTGGACAAGAGCGCCACGCTGCCGACTGGATCATCCGTTGGGACCGCAGCTCCGAGGCAGGCAACGACGATGTCAGGAACGGCATTCCGCTTTCCCGACAGAAGCACGGCTCGAGCGGGATTGCGCAGCATGGCGAGCGGCTCTTCCTTCCAAACTCCGTTGTCATTCTGAATCCGGGTGAACGCTGATTTTCCAGTGTCGCATACCAGCACATCGAGCCGTCCGTCGCTGTTCGAATCGGCCATTTGCACGTGTCCGAGGAAAGGCCGATCACGCGGGTCAGTCGCCGGAGGATTTCCTAACGGCATCGGCTCGAAGCGAAGCGGTGAAGCGCGTGGGTCCGGGTCTTCTGGAAGACGCGCGTGAACTTCAGCGCTGAAAGTAAAATAAAAATGGAGCACATCATGAAACTCATCATCAGTGAGTCTCGGCGCGCCGCGAGTTTCCGCGATCTGTGTCATGCGTGACATCACTTCCCGCCAGCTTTGCCGTGGGAGATTCGTTGGGTCGGGAACGCGATGGCAACCGCCGCACTTGGTTGGAAGCAGAATCTCGCTCGCCCAGGCTTCCTGGGTCAAAGCAGCGCGCTCGTTCAGGAAACCGAATCTTTGCGGCGCGACAATTTCAGTCCGGGTGTGGCATGAACTGCATTCTCGGCGGCGCCCAATGAAGTGGCCGTTCGCCGCATCGAGGTAAGATATATCAAAGGCAAGTCGGGATGATTCCCTGCGTGCCATCTCAATGTCAATGTTCTGCGGCGGCGGACCGACAAGGTTTGATTGCCTCAACCACAGCACGCCTGCGAGCGCAAGGAGCAGTGCAAATCCTCCAGCTGCGGCGATACGCTTCCAAGAGCTAGACTTCACAGTCGTGATACCGATCTCGCTATGAACCTGCTCGCAGCAGGACAGGCGTCCCTCCTGTTCAATATGTCTTGGTGCATTGAGACAGGCGGGACGCGCTGTCCTACCAGGAAGGTCATGGGTGCAATGGACGAAAATGGGGTTCGGAGAGGTCGCTCCTTGATTCCTTTCTTCATCGCGACAGCCTGATCAGTCGGAGCGAACTGGCATCAAACCGGACTTCGCCGGAAGAATCCCGAATATCACAGATAAACTCGATTTCCTCAGGAGCTCGCACTCCCGGCACCTGGAACTCATACTGAATTTGGTTCGGATTTAGATCGCGCGGCTCAGCTCCAAATCGACCGGCTGAATAACGAAGAACGCTGGCCGAAACAACAGGTCTGACGCCGGACGAGCTGGCAACTCGGATCAAACCAACCAATGCGTAGCGGCCCACTGGCAGCATGACTTGGTTGCGCAAGGAAGTGATCAGCGGCCCAGCCGGACTTTGCAAATGCAGGATCTGTCTTCCATCTTCCACCTTCGTTTCACACAAGACCTTGGCCCTGCCTGCTGCGGACCTGGGCTTCCAATCGCCCAGCGACGCCACTCCGTCCGAATTAAACAGCGGGCTTGGCAAGACCGTCGCGAAATCGGAGAACCGTTCCATTTGCTCCTTTAGGTCAGCCGCTCGCGCCGAAATGCGGCCGCATAGATTCTCGACCGCACGCGATGAGATGTGACGGCGGACACGATCGAAGCCGTGCTCGATGGGTTGGTCCGAGCCTTTCAGATCGCGCGCGACTCGGGCTTGAACCTCATGAAGCCGGGCGCAGAGTTTGCCGGCATGAAACAAGTTGGTGAAAAGAAACCCGGCCCGTTCCATATAACGCCGGCGCCCTTCGGGTGTGTGGAGCGCTGCGCGGGCCGCCATCCCGAGCATCGGCGGCACAATGGAAAGGTCCGGACCGCTCCGATGTTCCCCCAGCACACGGTCCATCCCGTGCGGCATGAACACAATCTTGTCGCTGCTCGGATCGTGATAAACTCGATAATTGTTGCGGTTCATCGAATAACTGTCCGAATGGCAAAGAATCGTTTCCATGGCAACCATCGACAGAAAGCGGTCCATTTCCAGCGCCGCTTCCAGAAGTTGAAAACGCTTGGTGGGATCCTGTTCGCGGGTTGCCGCCACGAGTTTCTCGAGAGCCGAATGATTGGTCGGGTTTTTGCCGGAGCTGAATTCGAGCGGGCGATCGATATCTTGGAGAACGCCGCCATCGTAAAGGTTTCCGTCGCTCCGTTTGAAGTGCCGTTTGAGAAAGTCCGTGTCGTAACCTTCGACCATCACGTAAAGGCCGAGCTCGCGACCGTTAAGCGTGACGACGGCATAATCCGATCGCGGGACTGGCACGCCGGCGGCCGCAAACATTTCACGCGAAAGTTTCTCGTGCAGGAGAGTCCGGTCTTGGACCGAGTTGTTGAGCGAGATTTTGCTTAAGCCATGAAACTGCTGATTGGTCGCGAATTTCGCGAAGTTCAGCGTCAATCCCGGCAATCCATCGATGGGATTGAAACTGCTGAATCCCTTCAATTGCACGGCGACGTTTTCGTAAACCCGTCCACCTTCCTTGACCGCCGCCTTCGCTTGCGGTTTGACCTGAAGATTGCGGCTGGGCTGGGACCGCCGGAGGATTTGCATTCCTTCTTCGGGAACTTCGATCGCAATACGAAGCAGGTTGGTCCGTTCAAAAAGATCGCTTTCCGCTGTTTCGCTCGTGCTCGGCGCTTGTGTCGCCGCAAAGAGAAACCATAAGCCTACAGTGGCGCCAAGGACAGGAAGCAGCACACTGATCAAGCGCGCAACGAAACTGGAAGCAGCAGCCTTCATGGACCAACTTAAGTGATCACTCGGTTTTAGCTTGTGCAAGAGGAAACACCGGGTCAACCCATTATCGATATCGATAAGATCAACGGGAGAAACCGCGCTCTTTGCTTGCCACGTCTTCGAACTTTCCCTAGCGTCGAAGCCGCACAACCTATGAACAACTCTCCTCGCCCTAAGCTTTTTGTCATGATGTTCCTCGAATTCTTTATTTGGGGAGCATGGCTGCCGCCGATTTTCGGTTACATGCCAGCGATCGGGTTTTCTGGAACCCAGCAAGCACTCGTCGGCAGCGCATTTGCCATCGCGTCGCTCGTGGGAATCTTTTTCTCCAATCAATTTGTGGACCGTAATTTTGCGGCGGAAAGGTTTTTGGCTTTCAGCCATTTAGTCGGCGGTCTAGCGATGCTCGGCCTTTTCTTTATCAAGAGTTTCCCGCTCTTCTTCGCCTTGATGCTCGTGCATTCGCTGTTTTATGTCCCCACGATCTCAGTCACCAACTCTCTCGCTTTTGCAAATTTGAAAGATGCGCAAAAGGAATTTGGCATCGTCCGCATGGGGGGGACGATTGGCTGGATTGCCGCCCAATGGCCGCTATACTTTGTGCTCGGCAGCATGCAGGGCGATGAAGCGATTCGGGCCACACGCTGGGTCTTCATTATCTCGGCCGTCGCTTCGTTTGTGCTGGCGGGTTTCAGTCTGGCACTTCCCCACACGCCGCCGAAACCGGTCCAGAAAGGTGAAGGCAGCTTGGCCTGGCTCAAGGCGGCTAAAGTGCTGCGTTACCCATTTCTGCTCGTGCTATTTGTGGTGACCTTTATCGACGCTACGATCCACAACGGCTATTTCGTGCTTATCTTCAATTTCCTGGCCAATATCGGCATCCAACCCAAATGGATTACGCCCATCACGAGCATCGGCCAGATCGCGGAAATTCTCACCATGGGCGTGCTCGGGATGGCACTCACGCGGTTAGGTTGGAAGACGACGATGATCTTCGGAATTCTTGGACACGCCGCCCGGTTCGCGGTCTTTGCTTTCTTTCCGCAGAATCACACCTTCATCGTGCTCATCCAGGTTTTGCATGGCATCTGTTACGCATTTTTCTTTGCGACACTTTACATTTTCGTTGATGCGGCGTTTCCCAAGGACGTCCGGACGAGCGCGCAAGGCTTGTTCAATCTTCTCATTCTTGGAGCGGGCGACTTGGCAGCAAAGTGGATTTTCATACCTCTTCAGGCCAAATACACCGTGGACGGAGTTGTGGACTACAAATCACTCTTTCTCGTTCCGACCGCCCTGGCGATAGTCGCAGCCATCATTTTGGCTGTGGCTTTCTATCCGCCAAGAGATGTGGGCGCACATACCGGCGCCTCGGACGCTTCACATTAGCATCACTTTGCTTATGGCTTACGAACTCAACCGCCGCGGCTTTCTCAAACGCGTCACCATCCTGGCCCCAGCGTTTGGGCTGCCCTGCGTTTCAGTAAAGGAAGTCTTCGCCGCAGAGAAGACACCGCTCTTTCGTATTTCTCTTGCGGAATGGTCGCTCAATAAGGCGCTGTTCGGGAAAAAACTTGATCACCTTGATTTCCCCAAGACGGCTAAGCGCGACTACGGAATCGACGCCATCGAACTGGTGAATCAGTTCTTCATGGATAAGGCAACCGACCAAAAGTATCTCGGTGAGTTCAAAAAACGGGCTGACGGCGAAGGCGTCAAGGTGCTCCTCATCATGTGCGATGATGAAGGCAATCTCGGCGACATTGATCCTGCGAAAAGAAGGAAGGCAGTCGAGAATCACCACAAGTGGGCTGACGCCGCGAAGTATTTCGGGTGCCATTCCATTCGCGTCAATGCCGAGACGGGCGGCGTTGGAGGTTTTGAAGATCAGCAAAAACGCGCAGCGGATGGGCTGCGCAGCTTGTCCGAATATGGCGCGAAACTCGGCCTCCATGTGATCGTGGAAAACCACGGAGGCTTGTCGTCGAATGGCGCTTGGCTCGCTGGAGTTATGCGGATTGTTAATCTGCCGAACTGCGGCACGCTCCCTGACTTCGGCAATTTCGATCTTGGCGATGGCAAACAGTACGATCGTTACAAGGGAGTGACTGAAATGATCCCGTTTGCCAAAGCGGTCAGCGCGAAGTCGCACGACTTCGATGCACAAGGAAACGAAATTCATACGGACTACCGCAAGATGCTGAGAATTGTGCTCGACGCGGGTTACCGCGGTTACTTCGGAATCGAGTACGAGGGCGAGAAACTCAGCGAACCGGAAGGGATCAAGGCTACGAAGAAACTTTTAGAGAAGGTTCGCAGCGAGTTGTCTCAGTGAGAAAGTGGTGACGCGCCAGACGTTTGGGAGCGCAGCGTTTATGCTGCAGAAATGTGCGCGCGGTTCGAGTGCATCGGAACTTGTGGGCGTCCCCGATACTTTCCCATTTCTGCAGCGTGAACGCTGCGCTCCTCGCCAATTAAGGACGCTTCGACTGCTTAAAGTCCGTCCGATGGGTTGGCAAGAGCTAATACGGCTTTCCCCAAATCCTCTCAACGATCAGACTTGCACGCAGCTTTTTCCCGCAGATACTGGCGCGGCAACAAGATAACGCTGCATGAGATGAGCGACAGTCGGCCAAAAACTTTGCATTACAGGCGTTCGCGGTTTTCAACCCATTTGCCCCTGGAGTGCCTATACAGTCCATCCCATTGCTGGATCGCGCGACAGGGCGAAAACGAGTTGAGAATTGGGTTGACCAAATTCGCGACGCGCATGTTGGGTGAAATGGTAGACCACGGGTTTGAAACTGAACCAGACGCCGCGGTGCAACCTGGACAGATTCTCGGATGGGTGGAAGGTTTCAAGGCGATCTCAGACGTATTTTGCGTGGCCGAAGGAACTTTTGGGGGAGGGAATCCCGCCCTCAAAGAGAAAATCAGGTTAATCGACAAAGACCCTTATGGCGCGGGTTGGCTTTATTTGGTAAAGGGAAGGCCGGATTCAAAATGCGTGGATGTTCACGCCTACCAGAGGATTTTGGACAAAACGATCGACAAGATTTTGGAACGACAGAAAGGTGAAGAGATCCAATGAGCCCACCGCGCCAACCGAACGCCCTTAACCAAGCGCCCAACTCCGGCGACTCCGCACGCCACACTCCGCATTCCGCAGTCGAGAAAGCTCGCTACATCATGATCGGCGGATTCCTCGGCGCCGGCAAAACGACGTCTGTCGCGACGTTGGCAAAGCGGCTTTTCGATCAAGGCCTGCGTGTCGGTCTAATTACCAACGATCAAGGCACTGAATTGGTTGATACCGCGCTGCTTCGGTCTCATGGGTTTGCCACGGAAGAAATTCCAGGCGGTTGTTTTTGCTGCCGTTTTCATTCGCTGGTTGAAGCGGCGGACCGCCTCTCGGCGGCGGCGCGCCCTGATGTTTTCATCGCTGAACCAGTCGGGAGTTGCACGGATTTGGTGGCGACGGTCACGTATCCGTTGCGGCGCATGTACGGAAACAATTTCACGATTGCTCCGCTCAGTGTTTTGGTCGATCCGATCCGAGCGCTCCGGATTTTCGGTTTGGCAGAGGGCGGAAAGTTTTCATCGAAGGTCGTTTACATCTATCGCAAGCAACTGGAGGAAGCGGACATGATTGTGATCAACAAATGCGAGCTGCTGAACTCGGAGCAGTTAGAAGCTCTGGGAGACGCGTTGCATGCCGGCTTTCCGAAAGCTGAAGTGCTAACGATTTCGGCACGCAAGGGCCTCGGACTTGACGATTGGTTTGGACGTATCACACGGAACGATCAAGAAGCCCGCGAGGCGATGGAAGTGGACTACGAGGTCTATGCAGATGGCGAGGCGTTGCTTGGGTGGTTGAACGCGACCATTCGATTGGCGTCGGATGATTCCTTTGACGGTAATGTCATTCTAAAGGGACTAACAGGCGAGATTCAAAAGCGATTGACCGTCGAAGGAGCTGAGATCGCGCATCTAAAGATGACACTCAGTCCGGATGAAGGGCTGGGAGACCTCGCGGTCATTAACCTGGTACGGAATGACTACGTGCCCGAACTGTCGCAGACGCTCTCGGATTTGATGCAAAGCGGCGAAGCAATTATCAACATGCGCGCAGAAGCTTCGCCGGAACTGTTGCGCGAAACATTGAACGCGGCTTTGGAGACTTGCCGCGAGAAGCATCCGAAAGTCCGGTGTAGTTTGGAGCACCTCGAACATTTTCGCCCGGGCAAACCGCAGCCAACGCATCGAATCGCTTCCTTAGTTTGATGATTATCCCATTGAGAGGCGTCTAGTTTCAAAATGCAGGTTACAATAAAAGACTGTTGCGTAATCGGCGCGTGCGCGGCTTGGCGCTACGAGAAAGACACCTGCGTATGAGCACTCGGATTCTCTATTGCAATTGCACCTACGCTCAAGTGGTGCCCAAGGAAGTGAAGGAAGCCGTCTTGAAAAAACTCTGCGAATCAGGTGTCGCCTTTGATGCGGTAGCTGACTTGTGTGAAATGTCTGCGCGAAGGGACCCGGCGCTCAAGCGGCTCGCGGAGAGCGGCGCAGTTAAGATTGCCGCGTGTTACCCGCGGGCCGTGAAATGGCTTTTTGCAGCGGCCCAAGCGCCTTTGTCGCCGACCTCGACCGAGGTTCTCAACATGAGAATTCAGCAAGCTGAGGAAGTTGTCGCTTCGCTTCTCAATCCGGAGATTAACCCGAATTTGCCGGCGGGAAAAGCGACGCAGCCGGAATTACCTGTAACCACGCCTTGAAGCTATGAGTCTTACGGACCAGACAAGTGTGCGTATTGTATTATACGAAGGGAACGGGAGCCAGCCGCTCGGCGCCACCGAGCGCTTCGCCGCGCTGACCGCGCTCCTGGAAAAGGGCCATTCCATCACACGCACGGGAGGGTCAGGCCAGGTCGCGCGGGCCGATCAAGCTCCGCTTTTGGTCTTAGGCCAATTCCCCGAGGGCAAGCCACCGCAAGCAGAAGACACGAACGGCCAGGTGCCGATTCGCTTTCAAGATATTTCAGGCTGGGAAACGCCGCTCATCACTGAAGCGGTCGAAAGCTTTCGCGCTGAAACAAAGTCGGCCAAACCCGGCGAATGGAAGCCATGGTTCCCAGTCATTGATTACGACCGATGCACGAACTGCATGCAATGCCTGAGCTTCTGTTTGTTCGGAGTGTACGGTGTGGACAACCAGCAGCGGATTCAGGTGCAGAACAATGACAATTGCAAAACTAATTGTCCGGCCTGTTCGCGTGTTTGTCCCGAGGCCGCGATCATGTTCCCGAAGTACAAAGCAGGCCCCATCAACGGCGACGTCGTCAGCGACGCCGATTTGCAGCGCGAGAAAATGAAGGTCGATATTTCGGCGCTGCTCGGTGGCGATATTTATCAAATGCTGCGCGACCGGAGCGAAAAAGCGAGGTCGAGGTTTTCGAAAGAGCGAGATTCCGACAAGGCCCTTAAAGAACGGCAGAAATGTTTGGTCAAGCTCGCGCAAGCGGGAGATATTCCGCCGGAAGTGTTGATGTCATTGCCATCGCCGGAGGAAATTGCGCGCCGGGCAGAGGAAGCAAAAACGAAGGCGCAAGCTGCTCTTCAGGAAGTGGCGCGTTCATCAGACGTGGCGACCCAATCGAATTGAAGAATGAAAACGCATCAGGAGTTCGACATCAATTATTTCCAGGACGAAGATGGAATCTTTACGGGTCAAGTGCCTGCAATCCGTGGCTGTGTGGCCTGGGGCAAGACTCTAGAAGATGCTTATGAAAATGCGATAGATGCAATCGAGAGTTGTCTGGAAGCTCGAGCGAAGGTAGCTGCAAAGAGATTGCGCAAACCACGTTATTCCGGACTCAATGTTTATCGTCGCGCCGCAAATGCCTAAGGAGTTCAACAACCTTTAGTCATGCTGCCTCGACTTGCCTATCGCGTTCTGAAAACTGCTGACAAGCGGTGCTTGTGGAAATTTGCGTGGAATTTCGGCGTCAAGGGGATGCTTTCGGTCAAGCGGTTCAAGCGACGCATCAAGCAGGGCGAGTATTTCCCGCCGTTTCTTTACATTTCGATCGTCAATAGCTGCAATCTCCGCTGCCAAGGCTGTTGGGTCGATGTCGAAGCCACCCGCAATGTGATCGACCTCGATGGAATGAATCGGCTCATCGGCGATGCGAAAAAGCACGGCAATACGTTCTTCGGCATTTTGGGTGGAGAGCCCTTCATGCACCCTCAACTGCTTGAAATCCTCGCCGCGCATCCGGACTGTTACTTTCAGGTTTTCACAAACGGACAATTCATCACGGAGAAAGTGGCGATCGAGTTGCGGCGTCTCGGCAATGTGACGCCGCTGATCAGCATCGAGGGACGAAAGACAGCAAGCGACGAACGGAGGGGGAAGACGAATGTTTTCAGTAAAACGATGCGGGGTTTGGAGAATTGTCTGCGCCACCGCGTGCTGACTGGCGTTGCGACGAGCGTCTGTCAATCGAACATCGACGAACTGCTGACCGAATCATGGCTCCAAGAGCTAATCGATCACGGCGTGCATTACGTCTGGTATCACACTTACCGGCCGGTAGGTCCCAAGATGAATTCGGAGCTCGCGCTGCGCCCCGGCCAATTGGTCCGCGTCCGCAAATTCATCGTTGAAATGCGCGCCAAAATGCCGATTGCCATGATCGATGCGTATTACGACGACCGCGGCCAAGCGCTTTGTCCCATGTCCACGGGGATCAGCCATCACATCAACCCCCGCGGTGATATCGAACCGTGTCCGATCATTCAATTTGCGACCGAGAATATTCGGGATCCGCGCGGAGTTTTTACAACGATGCGCGACTCGGCTTTTCTGCGCGATTTCCGGGAGTTATCCGCGAAGGCCACGCGCGGCTGTGTCGTCCTGGAACGGCCCGACCTTGTGAAGGAATTGGTTCTCAAGCATGGCGCGCGAGATACGACCTCCCGGGGCACAGCGATGGCGGAACTCGAAGCAATGGAACCGAGGTTCAGCCAATGGCTGCCGGGCGAGGAGATTCCAGAGAAACATTGGATGTACCGTCTGGCCAAACGATTTTGGTTCAGTGACTTTGGCGCTTACCGAAATGCGCCTCACGATGTGCCGGCCAAAGCGGAAATGCTCAAATCAAGACTCGACCTCGATAGCGGCATTGCCAATAATGCCGCCCGCAGCCAACACGGAATGAAACAAATTGCTTGATCGAAACATCTAATCACTAATTTATGCCAGCCATTCCTCTGACCATCCCGCGATTGGCACCGGTGCAACGCTTTCGCCCGCCGAAGAAGAACATTCCGCAAACACCGATCCAGCGGAATCAGATCTTGCAAGTCGTTAGGCATTACGTGAAGGAGTACAATCCCGTGCCGCCGCTGCCGGCTGAGGAATTGAAGCAGCACGCGGACAAGGTCGTCGAGATGCTCAAGTGCGATCCGATCTATCGCGATTACGTTGGCGTGCTGATTAATAACGAGATGTGGCGCGAATCGTTGGCTACAGTTCCCTTCGAGCGGCGTTTGCTTCTCCTGCCCAAGTGTCTGCGCGTCGAAAGCAAATGTCCCGCTCCGTTCGACGAGTTTGGGTTGCTCTGCAAACAATGCGGCCTCTGTTCCATTCAGGATTTGCAGACCGAAGCTGAACGCCTTGGCTACGCGGTGCTCGTTGCTGAAGGCTCGGCCATTGTCATGTCGCTCATTCAAACGGGCAAAATTGAGGCGATCGTAGGTGTAAGCTGTTTGAGCGTCCTGGAACGGGCGTTTCCTTACATGGAGGCGGCAGCTATTCCCGGCGTGGCGGTCCCGTTATTGCAGGACGATTGCATCGATACAACGGTCGATCTCGATTGGATTTGGGACTACATCCATCTGACGAGTGATGACAAGACGCGACGGCTTGATCTTGGGGCGTTGCGTGATGAAGTCGATTCGTGGTTCACCCTGGAGTCGCTCGAGAAAATCATGGGACGGGCCGAAGGCGAAACCGAAAACATCAGCCGCCAATGGCTGGTGCGAGCTGGGAAACGCTGGCGACCATTTCTGGCGGTGTCGGCTTTTCAGGCCTTGCGCGAAGCACCGGGAGCCGCGTTGCCGGAGGATATTCGCAAGATTGCCGTGGCGGTCGAATGTTTCCACAAAGCGTCATTGATCCACGACGATATCGAGGACAACGATGCCGAACGTTATGGCGAGAAAACGTTGCATGAAGAGCACAGTTTGCCAATCGCGTTGAATGTCGGCGACCTGCTGATCGGCGAAGGGTACCGTTTGTTGGGCGCGTGCCAGGTCTCGGCGGAACAAAAAGCTGAGATGCTTCTGGTCGCGGCGCAAGGACAACGACAGCTTTGTCGCGGACAAGGCGCTGAGTTATGCTGGGCCCGCACTCCGGAGCCACTCACTTCGCTGCAAGTGCTCGATATCTTTCGCCAGAAGACCGCGCCAGCGTTTGAGGTGGCCTTGCGTTTGGGAGCGATTTATGCCGGCGTGGAACAGCACGAAGAAGTTGCTGATGTGCTCGGAGCTTACAGTGAAGCGCTGGGTATTGCTTATCAAATTCGCGACGACTTGAGCGATCTTGGCGGTCAAGGCGAAACGAATGACATTGAAGGGCTGCGGCCAAGCCTGTTGCTGGCGGTGGCGTTCGAACGCGCTCCGGAAGAAAAGAAGGCTTTGCTGGAATCGCGCTGGCGGCGGTCGCCGCAAGCCGGAACCAACGCCGAACAAATCGAAGCGATTTACGCCGAACTGAAAGCCGACGAACGAGCGCAAACTTTGCTGGAAACGTACAAGGAAGAGGCAATCCGTTCGTTGCGTGACATCGAGAACGCGAACTTAAAAGGCCTATTGCGCCGCGTCATAGGAAAGATTTTCAACGACACCGAAATCAAAGGCTGGTGCAAGGAGTTCGAAGAGAAGAACGGCGTGAATCGGATCGCGGAAATGGCGCGCTTGCCATAAATAAAGCTGCTGCCTTGCACCGTCCAATTGATCCGGTATGTTCCCGACGTATGAGTGCATTGGAAGTTATCGAACAAATCAAAGCCCTGCCGCCTGAAGAACAGGCTGTGGTGAAGGATTTTGTCCGCGAGATGGAGACCAAAGCATCCTCAAGTTCTGACGTTCGTTATATGGACGACGCTACGTTCGCGGTGGCAAAGGAGCAAGTGTTCTCCAAGCACGCGGAACTTCTCAGCCGGCTAGCCAAGTAGGTGAACGAGCCTCTCTTCCTTTCTTTTGAGAAGGTCGCAGAAATCCACCAAGATGCTATCAAGCAATTCGGAGGCACATTAGGAATTCGAGACAGAGGCTCACTCGAGTCGGCCATCTTCCATCCCCAAAATGTTTATTTCTATGGGACCGGGGACCTGTTTGATATCGCGGCAGCGTATGCTTACCACATTGCCGAAGCTCAAGCGTTTCTGGACGGCAACAAGCGGGCAGCTATGGGATCTGCGTTGATCTTTCTGGAAGGTAATGGCGTCGCAACTGATGCCGGGTTCAAACCTCTTTACGACGCGATGATCGCTATTGCTGAGAAACGGATGAACAAAGCCGATTTGGCCATGCTACTTCGCAAACTCTTCAAAAGTGAGCCTCCGGCTTGAAATGCTGCAAGTCGCGCGGCTGGCTCCGAAGCTTTTGGGAGAGTCCGTCGATCTCGTCCGGGATTTCCTTCGCACCCAGCAGAACGAGGACAGCGGATTCAAGGATAGGACGGGCAAGAGCGACCTTTACTATACGGTCTTCGGTGTCGACAGCCTGTTAGCGCTCCAGTCCGATTTCTCCCGCACCGCCCTTCAAGGGTTCCTGCAAGGATTTGGAAATGGCGAGCAACTGGATTTCGTCCATCTTTGCTGCCTTGCGCGGTGTCGGGCGGCGATTGCCGATCGACTTTTCGACGTCGCGGACAAGACCAAAGTGGCAAGCGAGTTACTTCGCCAGATCGAACGGTTTCGATCGTTGGATGGGGGTTACAATCCGGTTGCTGACAGTGCGTTCGGCACCGCCTATGGCAGCTTTCTAGCACTGGGCGCCTATCAAGATTGGAAGAGCGAACTACCAGAGCCCCTACGACTGGTCCAATCGTTCAAACTGCTCGAGACCGACGACGGCGCGTGGACGAACGAGAACATTCTGCACAACGCAAGCCGTGGTACACATGCCAAGATTGGTTCAACGAATGCCACGGCTGCCGCCCTCACAGTGCTGCGCAACCTCGGCATGCCAATTAATCCCGCGGTGGGAGACTGGCTCCTGGCTCAGGTTCATCCGCAAGGCGGATTCCGGGCTGCTCCGCAAGCGCCAATGCCCGACTTGCTTTCTACGGCAACAGCGTTGCATGCGCTCGATGGGCTGCAACGTGATGTCAGCGAGATCAAAGAAGCTTGCTTGGATTTCGTCGATAGCCTCTGGACCAATCAAGGTTCATTCCATGGGAATTGGAGCGATGATACGCTTGATTGTGAATACACGTTCTATGGCCTCTTGGCTTTAGGCCATTTGAGCCTGTAGCAGCGAGTTAACCTTCCCGCATCTCTCAACGTTGATTATTTTGTCCTTCATGATTTTGTCACTCCAATTCCAGTGTTCGGAATCGGATGCACAGCTTCCAGCGCTGAGCAGCTGGAGTGGTTGGGCCACGAGGCCAAAAGGCTGGACAGAATCATGAAAGACAAAACAATGAATCTCAGAAAACCTGAGGCACTCCTTCCTCGAGGATTCTCAAATGATGAGTGAGTCCGGCGTTGCTGCAGAGTTCACAGAGCCAGCGTGGCGGTTCATCAAGGTCTTCGAAAGAGAGTTTGAACGCGCCATAATGCATTGGCACAAGCCATTGCGCCCGCAAATCATGGAACACTTTGATTGCTTCGTCGGGCCCCATGTGAACGTGCCGGAATGAATCAGGATAGTACGCGCCAATCGGCAGCAATGCGATCTCGGGCGGACACCGCAAACCGATTTCCTTAAAACCATCGAAGTACGCGCTGTCGCCGCCATGGAAAATGCGCCGGCCTTGGTGTTCCAGAATGAAGCTGCCGTAACCGCGGTGTTCGTCACGAATGACTCGCGCGCCCCAATGTTTCGTCGGGGTCAAGGTGGCCTTCCACGCCCCATGTGAAAAGCTTTCCCACCATTGCAGTTCAATGATCCGTTCAAAGCCCAATCCGCGCGCCAAATCACCCATGCCCCACGGCATCACGCCGATTTTGGGCGCAGGCAGTTTGCGCAGGGTTGGCTTATGGAAATGATCGAAGTGCGCATGCGTCAGCAACACCAAATCGATCGGTGGCAAATGTTCGATCTTCAATCCGGTCCGTTTGATGCGCTTGAGCAAGAAAAGCCAATTGGCGAAGTTCGGATCGATCAGGACGTTCAGGTCACTGAATTGCGCCAGGAACGATGCATGCCCGATCCAGGTCAATGCAACTTGTCCCGTCGTCAATTGGGGGAACTCGGGCTGACGATGCTGTCCCGTTCGTTTGGTGAGAAGAGCTTTCCAAACCATTTCGTGAAAAAAGGTCCTCGGATTGAAATGGTTGCTGGGGGTCAGCTCTTTGAAAGAGCGAGGCAAGCGACGACGACGTTTGAGCGGATGGTCGGGCTCCAAAGATCTCATTCGTAATTACTCCAGAGTAATACACCGCCAATGAATAAAACACAACATGAACAGTCCAATGGATCTAATGGACGAATAATTTGAGAACAAAAGACAGAGTATGAAAACGATAGTTTCGATCCTGAGCGCGGCCGCCATATTCGCCGCGACGAATAACACGGCTTGTGCTGGTGATCGGGAGTGGGCGACAGCCGGAAAAATATTAACCGGCGTGGTGGCAGGTGCAGTCATCGCCAAATCATTTGAGCCCGTCCCGACTTATACCTACGCGCCGGCCACGTATTATTCGGCGCCCGTTGTTGCTGCACCACAGCCGGTTTATGTCCAACCGGCCCAGGTGGTTGTGCAGCCCGCTCCGGCCGTCGTCTACGCGCAGCCGGTGTATGTTCAACCGGCTCCAGTGTATGTCCCGGCAGCCCCGGTTTATGTCGCGCCGCGGCCCGTCGTGAGTTTTCACTTCGGGTTCGGAGGCGGGTTTGGCCGGCATCATCACGGCCATCATTACCATCATCCTCCTTTCCATAGGATTTGCCGGTAAAACAGTTGTTTGAATTGTTTGTTTTCATCCGCTCGGCCAAGTAAGCCGGGCGGATTTTTTATTGCCAAATCACCAGGCTTGTTCTGAATAGGTTTCCGGAAAGAGAAACGCGATAGAAAATCATGGGCAACCCGATTCGACAATTGGATACCTTTTTGCAAAGGAGGCCCGTCATCGGGCAAAGCGTCTATATCGCTCGCGGCGCTGTGGTCTTGGGCGATGTGACATTGGGCGACCATTCGAGTGTCTGGTACAACGCGGTCATCCGGGGAGATATCAACCGGATTGTCGTCGGACACCACTCGAACATCCAAGACAATGCCGTGCTCCACTTGGCGGATGAGTTCCCGTGCCTCGTCGGCAACTTTGTGACGGTCGGCCACTCCGCCATTGTTCATGCTTGCACTGTCGGTGACGAATGCCTGATCGGGATGGGCGCAACTGTGCTCGACGGCGCTGAGATTGGCGACCAATCGATTATTGGCGCGAACGCTTTAGTTACCCAAGGAACACAGGTGCCACCAGGCTCGCTTGTCCTCGGGACGCCCGCAAAGGTAGTTCGGCAATTGACTACGGAAGAGCGCCAATCGATCAAAACATGGGCGGAGAAATATGTCGTGAATGCCGCTTATTGCCTCGAGCGCGGCATCAATATAGGCGAAGCATTGCACTTAAAATGACGGTGCCCTCGATCCGTCTCGTTGGAACAGTTGCGCAACTTTCGCCTTCACCGCTTCATCCATCTTGATGCGCGGAGGCCAGGGGCGTTTGAAACCTTCGCCGGCGAGCTTCTTAGTCGCGTCAATCCCGAGTTTCGTGCCGATAGCGATTTCACTGGTGGCGTGATCGAGCACGTCGGCGGGGCCTTTGGTGAAGATGCTGTCACGTTGCGGATCGGTGTTGGCGCAAAGGCGAAAAAGGACTTCGCTGGTATTATGCACGTTCACGTCGTCATCGACCACGACGATGTATTTGGTAAACATCATTTGGCCCATGCCCCAAAGGCCGTGCATGATTTTGTAGGCCTGCATCGGATAGCTCTTCTTAATGCTCACAAAGACGAGGTTGTGGAAAACGCCTTCGGCGGGCAGCGCGATATCAACGATCTCCGGGAAGTTCATCTTGAAGATGGGTAGAAAGAGTTTCACCGAGGCGCTGCCGATATAGAAGTCTTCCATCGGTGGCATGCCAACGATGGTCGCGGGATAAACAGCGTCTCTGCGATGCGTGATGGCAGTGACATGAAAAACCGGATATGGCTCAGGCAAGGTGTAATAACCCGTGTGATCACCGAAAGGACCTTCCTCGCGGAGCGGCTCTTTGGGATCGACATATCCTTCGATGACGAAGTCGGCGTTGGCTGGGACTTCGAGATTATTGGTCTCGCACTTGATGAGTTCGATCGATCTTTTGCGCAAGTAACCGGCGAGCAGGAATTCATCCAGCCCATCGGGCAACGGCGCGGTCGCGGCAAAAGTGAAGACAGGATCGCCGCCGAGAAAAATCGCGACCGGCATGCGTGTACCCGTTTCGTAGTAACGGCGTCCGTGCCGCGCGCCGACCTTCTGAAGCTGCCAATGCATGCCTGTAGTGCGGTCGTCGTAAATCTGGATGCGGTACATGCCGACGTTGCGTTCGCCCGTGTCCGGATCTTTCGTCACGACGCATGGCAACGTAATGAAGCGCCCCGCGTCCAGGGGCCAGCATTTGAGGATGGGGAGTGTGAGGAGCGTTGGCGGCATCTGACCAACGGGTGCTTGCTGGCCAACCGGAAGGGGAGAGGACGGGAAGACGCGACGAGGGGAAAAATCCTCTTCTCGTCTTCCCCTCTTCTCGTCCTCGAAACGATGAATGACTTCTTTGCATGGCCCATCCTTAACGAGCTTTGGCTTCGCGTGCCGGAGATCAAGGGCGGTGCCAAGCAGCTTGACCGCTTCGCGCAAAGTCGTTGGCGGTTTGGCCTTCATGAGTGAACTCAGCTCGGCCGCCACATCATCGACCGAACTTGCGCCCAGGCTCAACGCCATTCGTTCCCAGGAGCCCATGGTATTGATGGCGAGTGGAAATGGACTGGGCTGTCCATTGACGGTCGGTTTCTCTATGAGCAAGGCCTTGCCGCCCCCCGGTGATTTCATCTGCCGGTCAGCGAGCTCCGTGATCTCGAGTTCTGTTGCGATTGGCTGCGTAATGCGCAACAGTTCGCCGGATCGTTCGAGTGCCGCAACAAAAGCGCGGAAAGATTCAAAGGCCATAGCGTCGGCAAGAAGATGACAACAGTTTAGCCCAAGGAGAAGCTCGAAACAGCAGATTCAACGTCTGGGCCACGACGCAAAGATCTGGGAGAGAATAATTCCTCCCCATGAACCTCTCGGTATGTAGTCCCGCCTTTAGGCGGCAGCATTTGCTGGCAGCGAAACAGTTTTTGCGGATTGCATTCGCTCCGGCTAAAGCCTAATGCCTTTCGGTAATTTCAAGGAGCAACGTGTCCCGGAGGGACAGCCATTCGCAAAAGCTTTGAATTACCGAAAGGCATTAGGCCGCAACGTCAGGTTCATGGGCGCCATGCGCGAAAATGTGTTTCGGAGAGATCTCTCTCAGAATTATGAGGATGACTCGGCTGGCTGGGCCACCGGAGCAGCACCTTCAGCCGAGACTTGCTTCTGCTCTGGGAGGCGGTCGGCGTTTACGGCGTCTGAAGTTGCAGCACTCGCGCTCGCTTCCGCATCAACCAACTGATCGGATGTGGGGCCGATTTTCTCGGTTTCTTGAGCGGCTTGCGGTGTTTCCGTGGAAGGAGTCTCGGCTGTTTCCGGCTTTGCAGCCGTTTCGTTTTGAGCGGCGCCGCTAGCATCGGTCTGCGGTTGAGTTTCAGCAGCTGGAGGCGCGGCTGGCGCTGGTTTGGGCGGCCGCGGAATGGGCTTGTTGGCCATCTCCAGTAAACCGTTGGCAAACTCGATGACGTGTCCCTGATGAATGAGCCAATGCAAGTCGCTGATGATCGCCGCTGCTTCCGGTGTCGGCGGGGCTGCTTCGGCTGGCGGAGCGCCTTCTCCACCGTGGCTCTGCGCTTGCGGAACCGCTCCTGGCGCGAAGGCTTCCAGTAATTTCCGGCGGGAACACTTGGATGTCGCGTTGATAAATTCAACGATGCGTTTGATTCCCTCCGAGACGGGCGTCACTTCAAGGTCGAGGTAATGCGGCCGCGCCACGGCGACGTGCGTGACAGTTTTGTTAACCTTGAAAAACTGCAACCCATGACCGGCGAATTGCTGGCTCAAAACATTGACGATCTTGAGCGGAAAACGCATTTGCTCTTCCCAAGCCCGCCGGACGAGGTTCTGGAGCGACCGCAAGGGCTGGGCTTGCGCCGCCGTCCCGCTCAACGTGTGCGATTCCACCGACTTGATCACGTTGGGTAAATGCGTCTCGCGAAAATGCTTCTCCACCTCCGAGCGGCTGGCCAGCTTAATTGTCTCAGGAACGTTCAAACAAACGAACTCGGTCTTCCAGCTTTGCTCTTCGAGCCACTTCTTTACGATTGGCTCATCGCGAACAATTTTGATGCGCGACTTAAAGACATCAAATGGCATTCTGGAGAAGCGCTCGTTATGGAGTTTTCTGAGTTTGTTTTGGTAATCGTGGTAGTTAGGCGGGCCCAAGATCGCGCCGCTCATGCCGCATTGGGCAACAAATGTGTATGTCCCCTTCGGAGGATCGGTGGGTGTCCGTTCAGCTTGATAAAAAGTGGAGAAGTGTTTGTTGAGAACATGATCGATAGCTTCTTGTTCGGACAACCAAAGTGTCTCATCGAGGCCGCACACAAATATCGGCTGCGCAATCTGGCCGTCCGGTTTCTTAATAACATTAAATCGAACATTGTACCGGTCCGGTTTCTTCAGAATCAAACACGCAATGTCAAATAACGGATAAGCGCGGCCGGTGAGACGGATCTGCCGCGCGAGTGATTCCACGCCTTTCTCTTCTGGAATAAAGCTGACATTCAGCTCGATTGGCGGAGCGGCTTCACGTCTTTCCTCGATGCGCGCTCTGCCAGGGCGTGCTGGTTGGCCTCCCATGTCCCGGCGCGTCCAGGGCCGATCGCCCGAAGGCGCCGCGCGATCTCCGCGAGGTTGGTCCGGACGCCGGGGGCGATCTCTCCCCGGTTCACGCCGGTCGGAGCGATCTCCTCGCCGTTGCGGACGATCGTCAGGTCCGCCTTCATATTGGGCATATTTGTTCTCCGCGGGCGGCTTTTGCGCCCACGCCGGCAAAAAGTGCAGGTCGAGATCCAATTTGGATTCGGGCGACCCAGACTCAGGCGATGTGCTCATTTGCGTCAGACTCAGTACCGACAAGCGATCACTGCAACATTATTCATTGAAGCAAAGCATGGAGCGGGTTGCCGCGGAATGCAAGCGTCCGCTAGGTGCTTCAGCTGCTTCGGCGAACGCCGCGAACCCCAGCGCGCCCCAAGCGAACACAAGCGAACACCTTGCTTCCCTTTTTATGCTTGATTGATAATATCCTGGCGGCGTCTGCGCAGGAGCGAGCGCCTGTGATCAGAGCAAGCAGCATGCGACAACCGCGAATACTCATTGTCGATGATAATCCAGATATGCTGTTGGCGCTTGCTCCGCTGCTCAGGGCCAATGATTACCAAGTTTCGGAGGCATCCACAGGAGAAGAGTGTTTGCGGCGAGTTCGAGAAGAGCGTCCTGAATTGATTTTGCTCGATGTGCTGTTACCTGACATCAGCGGACTCGAAGTGTACCGCAGAATCAAAGCTGATCCCGAATCGCAGAATATCCTCGTCATTCTGATTTCGGGCAAACTCACCGCGTCGGGCAGCAGGATCGCAGGTTTGGATGTCGGAGCGGATGAGTATATTGCGCGGCCGATTGCTCTCCCGGAGCTTTTGGCCCGTTTGCGGTCTTTGCAGCGCCTCAAAGAAGCGTTGGATGAATTGCGGGCTGCCGATCTGCGGTTACGGGAGACGAATGAGGCGATCGAGAGAAGCGTTGCGCAAAGGACAGCTCAATTAGAGGCGGCAAACCGCAATCTCTGCGCGGAGATTTGCGAACACGTGCGGGCGGAGCAATCACTTCGCGAAAGCGAAAAGCGATACCGGACTTTCCTCGAAACCGCGCCGGATATTATTTATAACCTTTCGATTGAGGGAACCTTTACTTCGTTGAATCCGGCCTTCGAGAAGATCACCGGCTGGAGCCGCGAGCAATGGCTGGGACAACATTATAGCGCCATCGTTCACCCCCATGACCTTCCGAAGGTTACGGACAGTTTTCGGCGGCTTGTCCGTGGCGAAGATCCGCGCCTTCTGGAAATTCGTTTCCGCTCCCAACGCGGCGAGTATCTTTTTGGCGACATCATTGGCACGGCTGAGATCAAGGACAATCAGGTTGTTGGGTTATTCGGCTTCGGCCGCGACATCACAAAACGCAAAACTGGCCGAACAACGATTGAACGTCGAGTATGCTGTCACGCGCATCCTCGCGGAGGCGGCTAAAACCGGCGAGGCCGCCCACAAAATATTGCAGGCGATTTGTGAAATATTGGATTGGGACGTTGCCGAACTCTGGACCGTGGACAGACTAACCAACCAATTGCGTTGCGGCGAAACCTGGCGGGGGCCTCCCGCGCGGAGTCATCGGGCGACAGCACGCTCGGGCAACGAACGCATCTGCCGCCGGGTGCGGGCCTTCTCGGCCATGTCTGGACGAAGCGCGAGCCGCAGGGCGCCTCGGATGTGGCGCGCGAGCTTCACGACAGCGTCAACCAGCTTCTGGCCTCAATCCGGTTTCGTCTGCAATCGATTGAAGTGAAGATCGCCAGCCGCGACACAGAGCTTTGGCGCGAAGCCGTGAAACCCAAGGAGCTTCTCGAAAACGCATTGCAAGAAGTGCGGCGGATCTCGCGAAATCTTCGGCCTACCGAACTGGACGATCTTGGCTTGGTCCCAGCTATTCGAAGTGCGTGCGAGGAATTCCAAGAACGCACCGGGTTTGACCTGAAATTGACCTGCTCACAATTGGCCCCCGTTTCGGGCGCGATTGAATTGACGCTTTATCGCATTCTCCAAGAAGCCTTAAGCAATGTGGAGAAGCACTCCGGCGCCGGTCACGTGCGCGTCCGCCTGAGCAAAAATGGTTCACTTATCGAGCTGAAGATAAAGGATGATGGCCAGGGTTTCAACCCGCTCGACAAAGGCGGCCGCAAGGGTTTTGGCTTGGTCAGCATGCGCGAGCGAGCCATGTTCGTCGGCGGCGCACTGCGCGTGACCTCCATGCCGCAACGAGGCTGCGAAGTTGCTGTTCAAATACCTGTCGACGCATTTTCCAAAACAACCACCAAACTCGATGATGTCAGTTAGAAAAAAAACAGGCTGCTCTTGGTGGATGACCACCCCGTCGTCCGAGAAGGCGTTCGATCCTGTTTGTCGCGCCACGAACATCTGGAAATTGTGGGCGAAGCGATAGGCGGCATCGAGGCTCTTGAGAAAGCGCAAGAGCTATTGCCCGACATCGTCCTGATGGACATCAACCTTCCCGAACTAAATGGTTTAGAAGCAACCAGGATGCCGCGGCGTAATCTGCCGCAAGTTCCAGTCCTTATCCTGACCGTCCACAACCGCAATGAATATGTGCTGCAAATCAGGCGGTCCGGGGCGGACGGCTACGTCCTGAAAGAAGCTTCACCTGAAGAGCTGATCCAAGCCATTGAAATGGTCGACGCTAACAAGTCGTTCTTTAGCTCGAAAGTAATCCAATTCGTGCTCGACGAGTACACGGATACAGCCGGCCAAACGCCCTCGGCGCGCGGCACGGAGCTTTCGCAGCGCGAGCGCGATGTGCTGACTCGGATTGCTCAGGGCCTCAGCAACAAGCAGATCGCCTCCGCCTTGGGCCTTGGCGTGCGGACGGTCGAGACACATCGTGAGCGGATCATGCGCAAGCTTGGCCTTCACACGGTCGCGGAACTGACGAAGTTTGCGATCCGAACAGGACTGATCGATTTAGGCTAGGTAGAGCTTCTTCCAAGACGCAGTTCCGCGCCATGTGCCAACGCACGTCAATCGCGCTAAACTCAATCCTTCGAAGCGTCGAGGAATCAATCTTTATCATTCGGCTTGCCACGCAGCAGACTGAAAGTCGAGGATATCCTGAATCTATCTAGTTGAAAATTGAAGAGTGGCTCTTGGCGTGGTAGCAACCACGCAAACAAAGAAACAAAAACAAGAGCCGCGCATGAAAGTCGAAATCAAGAATCGAAAAAAAGCAATGGCGGGATTCCGCCAAATGAGCAGCGAGCAACAACAGCGTCAGCAAGTGCATGAGATCAGCCAGAACGGCGCTCAGGCTCTGCATGAAGCGACCTTGAATCTGGGCCGGCAGTTGGCCGAATTTATTCTTTATTCGGAGCGGGAGGAGCGGGCCGGCCCAGACTGTCAGCCACGCAAAGAGGGGTTGTACAAATGGGCTTCGGAGCCTGGCTCAGTC
>Ga0194132_10004576_pt1 | contig 23416 bp, 23 predicted proteins | sample TA2KigOf80mmetaG_FD_148612 | JGI IMG/M metagenome (GOLD analysis project Ga0194132, IMG submission 148612) | Freshwater microbial communities from Lake Tanganyika, Tanzania - TA2015054 Kigoma Offshore 80m | ecosystem: Environmental > Aquatic > Freshwater > Lake | place: Tanzania: Lake... | reverse complement strand
GATATCTGACACCAGCTTTCCCATCTTTTCCCAGTCCACAACTTGGGCTATCCTCTCCAATCGCTCGTTACGCCCAACCTGCTCGGGAAGGAACGCTTCGATCATGGACGGGTTTCCCATATTGCGGTGCATGGCTCACTCCATTTTGCTATATCTTCCTCGCACAGGTATGATTATCGCCTCTACCTCGGGTTATGCAAAGGTCTCCCGAGGGAGAGGCCTTCGGGCGCTCTGGCCCGAAGGGTGAGGGCTAACGGCCGTTCTTCCACGGCTTCCGTCCCCTTCCGAACGTACGGGCAGGTCCCCGTGCCTGCCCCGGGGCGGTGTCCGGCCCTGGGGCAAATTCATCGAACCAACAGCCTTGGCCCTCACCCTTTGCGCAAAGCCGCAAGGGCCTCTCCCTCGGGGAGAGGAGGAAGAGCCATCTCTCACCCCGGCTTCGTTACCTGCGCTTTTCCTGCTCGCCGCTGTTCGCCCAGAGCGGCATCTCACCGCCGCCCGATCTCAGCTCCGGGCCCAGCTTCGGCTGCAGCGCTTGCCATATCTCCTCGCCGATCTCCTCCCGCGTCCGCGTGGCGTCAATTACCCTCACGCGGTCCGGGTTGTCTTTCGCCAGGTTCCTGTAGCCCTGGTAGACGCGCTTGTGGAACTCCAGGGACTCCTTTTCGAAGCGCCGGGACCCTGCCTCGTCCAGGCGGCCCTTCTCCGCCTTCTTCGACGGATCGATCTCAAGTCCCATCTGCGCCGATCCCACCCTCCTCAGCCCCTCCTCGGGCGGAACGTCCATCAGGAAGGTGATAGCCGGCGTCAGCCCGTCCGTCGCAATCCGGTTTAGCGTGGCGATGTCTGCCAGCGGCAGGCGGCGGCCGTGCCCCTGGTAGGCCGTGGTGGAGTCGATGTACCTGTCGGAGATAACGATCATATTCTCGACCGCCAGGTTTGGCTTCAGGACCTTTGCGACGAACTCCGCGCGGGCGGTCTCGAACATGAACAGCTCGGCGCGCGGGGAGATCGTGTCCTCCTTCTTGCGGCGCTCAGTTATCAACCACTCGCGCAGGTACTGGCCGAGGGCGGTGGTGCCGGGCTCGCGCACGACGATTGAGGCGTAGCCCGCCTCCTTGAGCCGGCGGTGGAGCAGCTCAGCCTGCGTGCTCTTGCCGGAGCCCTCTCCGCCTTCTAAAGTGATGAACAGTGACAAGACAGCCCTCCGAAGATGTTGTCTAGAGATATCACAGGTTACACAGATTGTCACAAAAGAAACAGCCCTTGACGAATCCCGCCAAGGGCTGTTTCTTCACCAACTTCCAACTTCCAACTTCTGACTACTTCTTATAAATCACCACGTGCCTGTTGGACTCCCGGCCGGCGCTGGTTGAAACCATACCGTGCTCCTCTGCAAGCTGGTGCTGCAGCCGGCGGATGTACGAGGCCTGGGGCGTCAGCTCCGCCTTGTGGTCGCGGCTGCGCTCCATACGGTCTATGGCGTCCTCGGCCTCTCGAATGGCGGTGTCCACGTCCCCGCGCTCGCCGTCGTTGTGCGCGCCGCTGTTGCGCGTTATCGCGCGGAAGAACTGGTGAATCTGCGGCGTCGTGTTCTTCCGGAGCACATAGACCGGCTTGCCGCCGTTCTCCGCCTCCTGAAGCGCCTGCGTCCTGCGGCGGTAGAAGTTCTTCGTTGTCAGCAGCAGGTCCGCGCTCTTCATATCGCCCACCAGCTCAATTGGCGCGTTCATCGCCTTGATAGACTGCTGCAGCTTGCCCTTGTTCACGCCGTAGGGCAGTATCTTGACTACCTTGCCGGAGTGGCGCGCCGAGAGGTCTTCGGTCTCAAACGTTTCGTTCTCGTCTTCGACCCACTCGGCCTCGTCCTCTTCGGTCTCGGGCTGCTCGCTCTCGGCCATAGCGGACCTGAACGGGCCCCGCGAGGTGACGCGCTCCTCGTGCCTGTCGAACGACCGCGGCATCGACTGCCCGTCGCGTGGCGCGTTGCGCCTGCCGCCGCCGCCGTTGAACGTCACCAGCGTGGCGTCCCTTGCCACGTGGGTGCGGTGCATGCGGCCCTCGGCGTCGACCGTCCGCATCTCCATCGTCACCGGGTAGCCGCGCAGCAGCCTGTCCACGGTATCAGCAACGTCCGGGTGGATTGCGACCTGGTTCCAGCCCTGGATCTCCACGAGAATGTCGAACGTGGGCGGCGCCTTGCGCTCCAGCACCGTCTTCTGCGTGCGCCTGCGGCGCGCCTCAACGTCGCCCAGCGTGACCGACTGCACGCCGCCGACCAGGTCGGACAGGGTAGGGTTCTGGACGAGGTTTTCGAGGGTGTTGCCGTGGGCGGTGGCGACGAGCTGGACGCCGCGCTCGGCGATTGTCCTGGCCGCGCCGGCCTCGAGCTCGGTGCCGATCTCATCGATGACGATTACCTCCGGCATGTGGTTCTCAACGGCCTCGATCATCACGCCGTGCTGCGCCGCGGGGGAGGGCACCTGCATGCGCCGCGCCCGGCCTATGCCGGGGTGCGGGATGTCGCCGTCGCCCGCTATCTCATTGGAGGTATCCACGATGACCACGCGCTTCTTCGCATCGTCTGAGAGCACGCGCGCCACCTCGCGGAGTATCGTCGTCTTGCCCACGCCCGGGCGGCCCAGGAGGAGGATGCTCTGCCCGGTGAGGACCAGGTCTTCGATGATCTTGATCGTGCCGAAGATGGCGCGGCCTACGCGGATGGTGAGGCCTACGACCTTCTGGTTGCGGTTGCGGATGGCCGAAATGCGGTGGAGGGTGCGCTCGATGCCTGCGCGGTTGTCGCCGCCGAATGGGCTGATGCGCTGGACTACATACTGGATCTCCTCTTCGGTCACCTCTTGCCGGGAGAGCACCACGCTCTCTTTCAGGAACCTGGCCTCCGGCTCGCGGCCAAGGTCCAGAATGACTTCGAGAAGTTCTTTGAGGTCCCGTTTCTCCGCCTGGTTAAGCAGCGCCCTTGCGATATGGGGAGGCAGCTTTTCGATGATAACTTCAAGGCCGGTGTCTATGGCTTGCTGCATCTATTTAGTTTAACGTCCTCCCTTGCAGGTTCGCCCCGTACGTCCGGGGGCATCCGACCTGTTTTCGCCCCTTCATACTTCAATTTTACCTGTTTTGCAGCGCCTCGTCAGTTATTGCCGCAACGACCGGCCTGGGCTCGTAGCGCTCCAACCCATCCACAACGGGGCCTATGCGCGCCACATTCACCGCCTTCAGGCCCTTCTCTTCCTTCACGTGCACCGCCATGGAGCGCACCATGGAGACGAAGTCCTCCTCCTCGTCGTATGCCTTCCTCCGCAACAGGCTGGCTAGCAGCACCTGGTACTCAGGCACCAGTACGTACACGTTGGAGGAGCTGGGAAGCTTCGAGAGAGCGAACTCCAGGATCGGCCCCAGCAGGTCCACCTCGTCTTCAGGGTGCACCATCATCTGTATCTGGCCGTAACCCATCCGCTGGATGGTCTTGACCCACCCCCGGATGACGTCGTCCTTCTCGTAAACGCACTCGGCGATGCGCCCCTTCACCCTCTCGCGGGAAGAGCGCCACTGCTCAAAAGTCAGCCCAAGGGCTGAGCGTGTCTCGAACGGTGTAGCCGTGTTGTAGAGGCGGAACAGCTTGTAGGAGTCGCCGGTCTTGCGCTTCCTCATTACTACCTTGCGCCGGGAGAAGCCGAGCTTGCGTCTGCCCTTGAAGAGTAGCTCGCGACAGGAGATGTTCAGGCCGCACCGCGCCAGCTCGCTCACGGCGGCGTCATCGCCGCGCAGGCGCAAAAAAACGCGCTCCCCGCCGTGCTGGGCAACGTCTTCGGCAATGTGCCTGATCAGGTCGGATGCGCTGGGGTCGTGGTGAGGACTGAGAAGGAGGTGGGTGACCTCCCAGGTGCGGTTGCCGGAGCGTGGCCGGGCGGCAGCGATGCCCGTGACCCGGCCGTGCTTGACATCGGAGAAGGCGCAGAGGCCCTTGTTTCTAAGGGCCACGGAGAGGCGGATAGTGTCAACGAACGAAACTCCGTTACGCGTCTCCTTGACCAGGTTGGTCAGGGTGAATGCCCTGTTGCTCTTGCCTTGCCCACCCAGTAACGAGTACCGCGCCACATCTAAGGGAAGGAGTGATCGTATCACGTTTTCTGGAGTGTTCTTGCCTTTGACTTCTCTACAATCTTCACGAACAGAGCGTGCATCCGGTCGTCGTCTGTCAACTCCGGGTGGAACGATGTCGCAAGCATGTGGCCCTCCCGGACGGCGATCGGCCTTCCGTCCGGCAGGCGGCCGAGCACCTTGACGCCGGGTCCGACCCTGTTCACAACCGGCGCGCGGATGAAGACCGCCTTTACCGGCGGGCCGTCCACCTCGTCGATGGTGATATCTTCCTCGAAGCTGTCCACCTGCCGCCCGAAGGCGTTCCGGCTGACCTCAATGTCCATGAGGTGCAGCGGCTCCGGCCGGCGGTCCGTCAGCTTGTCTGCGATGACGATCATCCCGGCGCAGGTGCCCCATACGGGCATGCCGCCCTGGACCTTCTCGTGGACCGGCTGTCGCATGTCGAAGATGTCCATAAGCTGGACGATAGTCGTGCTCTCTCCGCCGGGGATGATCAGCCCGTCGATCTCATCCAGCTGCTTCGATAGCCTTATCTCTTTGACGTCCACGCCGAGCCGCTTTAGGGACTGGGCGTGCTCCTGAAAATCGCCCTGGATCGCCAGAACACCAATAGTCGTCAAGCCTACCAACCCCTCTGAGCCAGCTTGTCCTGCTCAGGCATGGTCCGAACGTCCAGGCCGGGCATGGAAGCGCCGAGGCCCTTGGAGACTTCCGCGATGATCTTCGGGTCGCGGAAGTGCGTCGTCGCCTTGACGATCGCCGCTGCCATGCGGGAAGGGTTCTGCGACTTGAAGATGCCGGAGCCGACGAATACGCCCTCGACACCGAGCTGCATCATGAGTGCTGCATCGGCCGGGGACGCAATGCCGCCCGCTGCGAAGTTGACTACCGGCAGCTTGCCTGTGCGGTGCACTTCCAGCACCAGGTCATACGGCGCAGCAAGGTCGCGCGCAACGGCCATCAGCTCTTCCTCGCCCATGCCCTGTATGCGACGTATCTCGCCCAGGACGGTGCGGGCGTGGCGGACGGCCTCTACGACATTGCCGGTGCCGGCCTCGCCCTTCGTGCGGATCATCGCCGCGCCCTCTCCGATGCGGCGGAGGGCCTCGCCCAGGTTGCGGCAGCCGCAAACGAAGGGCACCTTGAAGTCGTGCTTGTTTATGTGGTTATTCTCGTCGGCAGGCGTGAGGACCTCCGACTCGTCGATATAGTCGATGCCCAGAGCTTCGAGCACTTGCGCCTCGACGAAGTGGCCGATCCTGGCCTTGGCCATGACGGGGATCGTGACCGACTTGATGATCTCCTCAATCATAGAGGGGTCCGACATGCGGGCGACGCCGCCGGCCTTGCGGATATCGGAGGGCACTCGCTCCAGGGCCATCACGGCGCACGCGCCGGCGTCCTCGGCAATCTTGGCCTGCTCGGCTGTAACCACGTCCATGATCACGCCGCCCTTGAGCATCTGGGCCAGGCCGGCCTTGACGCGCCATGTCCCTGTTTCGGTAGTCGTAACGGTAGCCATCGTGAAAAATACCCCTCCGTATCCTGGTGAACATTACACTCGTACTTCAACATTATACTCTCGCCCTTTAGGCTTGACAATTGAAGGGCGTTATGCCCGGGAGCAAGGCCACGAAGCCGCAGACCGCTTGGTTTTTCGGTATGGCGTTGCGCGCCGGAACGGTGTGGCATAACCTTGTATCCTGCCTTGAAGTGCGTATCGCGTTCCGAGGGACCGGCGAATCACGATGGAAAGATATGAGCAAAAGGGAGGTCGAAACGGACCGGCGCGGCTCCTCTTCGGCGCGCGGAGGTACGTCGTCTCGGCGCTTCTCATCGCCGTTTTGCTCATCGCCGTAACGACACGCTTCTACAAGAACACTGAGAATCCGGCGGGCTTCTTCACGGATGAGGCCGCTATAGGGTACAACGCCTACCTCATCCTGCACACCGGCAGGGACGAGTACGGCGAGATGATGCCGCTCATGTTCCGCTCGTACGAGGACTACAAGCTGGGCGTTTTCGTATACTCCGTTGTGCCGTTTGTCGCGGTCTTCGGGCTCACGGAGGTTGCCGTGAGGGCGGCAGGCGGCGCATGGGGAGTCCTTGCGGTCCTGATGCTGTATCTGCTCGTGGCGGAGTTGTTCCGCAACCGCTGGGCCGGCCTGGCCGCCGAGCTGTTCCTCGCAGTTACTCCGTGGCACATCCACTTCAGCCGCACGGGCTTCGGCGAGATGCTCAGCTTCGTGCCTCTCTATCTGCTGGGCGTGTACCTCTTTGTTCGTGCCGCGCGGGCGACCCGGACGAATAACAGTGGCCCCACTTTAGCGCCACAGGAGGACGTGAAGGGCCGCCTGAAACACTTGACTGCGTGGCTCCCATGGCTATGCGTCGGACTAGCCTTCGGCCTCTCGCTCTACACCTACCGGTCGGCCTGGGTGACGGCGCCGCCCACGCTTATCGCTCTGGGGGTCATTTACCGCCGGGAGGTGTGGGCGGCCCGCGGAGCGGTGGCGCTGGGGGCGGGCGTCCTTTTCCTGATGGCGCTGCCCATCCAGTACCACCTGGCATCCGGGCACGGCGACCGGTCGCAGCAGGTAGGCATCCTCCACCTTGGCCTCGGGACATGGGAGACCAGTCGGCTGTTCGCAGAGCAGTATGTGTCGCACTTCTCATACAGCTTCCTTTTTGAGCAGGGCGACGGGGGTTATATCCTGCGCCACTACCTTCCGGGCTTCGGCGTGCTTTACAGGGCCCAGATTCCCCTGATGGCGGTGGGCGCGCTCGGCGTTCTGTTCAGGCCCACCAGGGAGAAGGCCGTTATTGCGCTGCTGGTGCTGGTGTTCCCGCTGGGGGCGGCGATGAGCGAAGCGAGCCCAATAAGCTCGCGGGCAATCCTCGGCGCAGCGGCGGCGTCGGCGCTCTCCGGCTATGGCCTCTTTCTGATCGCCGCCGCTGCCGGGAAGCTCAACCCGCCATATCGCCACGCCGCAGTAGCGGCCGTCCTGGCTGTGGCGGCCATAGCCATGGGGCTCTCCGTGCAGTCGTACCTGAAGCTGTACCATGGAGAGTATCGCTCCATTTCCGCCGGGTACTGGGGATGGCAGTCCGGACCCAGAGAGATCGTGCGCTTCTTCCTGGACAATCGCGACAAGTACGACCAGCTTGTGATGGACGGGGAGTTCAATGCGCCCGACATGTTCCTGCGCTTCTACGCGCCCGACGTGTGCGTGGACGAAACCTGCCTGATTGGCGAAATGGCGTACTATGACCCTGCGCGAAGACAGCTCTTCGCTATCAAACCGCATAATGTTGGGAGGGAGTTCAGGTTCAGGCTTGTGCGGGAGATGCACTACCCCGACGGGGAGCCGTCGTTCCTGCTGCTGGAGATTACCGGGAGGCGGTAGGAGGCGGGGTCCCCTCAAGGAACGTCGTCTTGCCGAAAGGGTCGGACACGGGAAAGAAGGTGTACAGCCGCGCATCGCTCTCTCCAGAGACTGTGAAGCCATGCGGCGTTCCTGGAGGGACGGCGATCGTATGGTCGGCGCCTACCCGGTGGGTATGCTCACCGATCCTGACCTCGAGCTCACCTGAGAGCACGACAATGATTTCGTCGCTCTCGTGGAAGTGCAGGGGAGCCCCCGCGCCGGGCGCGACCTCGGAATATGACAGGCGCGACGACAGACCCTGCTGCGGCCCGGCGATGTGCCACATCCTGTACCGCGGCCGCCAGGGCGTCTCGGGGACATCGCGGTGGTTGATGATGGTCATGACTCCCTCCGCTCCGGGCTCCCCGCCAGCGCCGACCTGACCGTGCCCAGAATGCCATCATAGTCGATAGCGGCGAAGTCAGTGGTGTCGACGCGTATAACCTCGCTGATTTGGTTCATGGGGCTGTATGTGCCGTCGGACAGGGACGCGACTAGCTCATCTAACTGAAAGCCGGAGGTGCTGCCGTTCTCGACATGGCCGGGGTGTCTGTTGGCGCTCGTCGCACGGTTTCTGAACCTGGACAGCAGGACTTCCGGGGTTGCGTAGCAGTACACCTCAACGATAGACGGCGAGTATTTCCGCCGCAGTTCCTCAAAGCGCTCGCCGTCGATTCGCGGTTTGAAGTTCCCCTCGAGGATGACCGCCCGCCGGGCCTGCATCTCGATGTCCACCAGCTTGAAGAGGAGCGTGATGCTCGCGAATCCGACCTTCTTCGACCAATCGCGGTCGCTCCGGCCCAAAGTATCGAACAGAGACTCCTTGATGATATCTTTGCTCAGGTGCGGCAATAGCAGATCGCCGGACAGTTTCTTGGCTATTGTGGTCTTGCCGGCGGCGGGCGGGCCGGAGACGATAATAAGAGTTGGCGTTGACATAGCCGCAATTGTAACCGAAGGGTCTTATTCATGAAACTCGTATTCATGGGCACACCAGAATTTGCTGCGCCGGTGCTCTCGGCGCTGCTGGACGCCGGCCACAACGTCGTCGGCGTCTACACACAGCCGGACAGGCCGTCCGGCCGCGGCAACAAGACAGCGCCTTCGCCCGTGAAGCAGTTAGCGCTCGATTGCGGGTTGCCGGTTTTCCAGCCGGAGTCGCTCAAACCCCAGGAGGTCAAAGACGAGATGGCCGCGCTGGCCCCCGAGGCGCTCATCGTCGCCGCTTACGGCCTCTTCCTGCCCAGGGCAACTCTCGAGATGGCCCCCCTCGGCGCTCTGAATATTCACCCCTCCATGCTTCCGAAGTACCGCGGACCCTCGCCGATCACGACCGCGCTCCTGAACGGCGACCGCAGAACAGGCGTGACCATTATGAAGCTGGACTCCGGCATGGACACCGGTCCGATCATCGCGCAGCGCGAGGTCGAGATACGCCCGGACGAGACCGCGCCGGAGCTGACGGAGCGGCTCTTCCGGCTCGGCGCGGTGCTGCTGACGGAGGTGCTTGCGCTGTGGGAGGCCGGCGTCCTCCACGCCGAGCCGCAGGACGACTCACAGGCGATCGTCACCCGGCTGCTGACGAAGGAGGACGGCGAAATCGATTGGGGCCAGGACGCCGACCGGATCGCCCGCCAGGTGCGCGCCTACCAGCCGTGGCCGGGCTCGTACACGCACTGGGACGGCAAGCTCATCAAGGTCCTGGAGGCGGAGGCCGCCGGTCCGGCTGCCGCAGCGCCGCCGGGTACTGTAGCGCAGATTCACGGAGGCGAGCTTGTTATAGCCGCAGGCGCGGGCGTACTTGTCGTCAGGCGCCTGCAGATTGAGGGCAAAAAGCCCGCAACGGCGCGGGAATTCACGCAAGGCTACCCATCGTTCGTCGGGGCGCGGGTTGGGAGGAAGGTGGGGTAGAGCCCGGTTGATTCTATGGCCGATATCGGCCATAATAAGGCGATACATATGACGCTTGGCAAAATCAAGCTGACCGATCACGCGCGACAGCGGGCTGCACTTCGGGGCGTGACGCTTTCGGACATTGCTGATGTACTAACTTACGGCAGGCACGTTGACGGCTGTGAAGCGGGGACGTCCGAGGCCTACGCAGAAATAGACGGCAAGCCACTGACCGTAGTTTATGACTCTCTCGAATACGAGCTATACGGCGTGACTTCGGTTATCACGGTCATCAGACGGGCGTGCGAATGAACATTACTTACGATAAGGCTGCGGACGTTCTGCTCATTCAGCTTGAACAACGTGACGCCGCTACCACTCGCGACATCGCCCCCGGTGTCTTCGTGGACTATGACGAGCACGGGAAGGTGCTTGCGATTGAGTTCCTCAACGCCGGGAAGAAGTACGAATTGGACGCGTCGTCAATCGAGCAGCCTGACCCGTACATTCCTCTTGCCCGCGCCGCGGAGATTTCCGGGCTGAGCGCCGGGACACTGAGGCACCAGATCCACAGGGGGCTGCTCCAGGGCAAAAAGATAGGCCGGAACTGGGCAGTCCATTTCGACGAGTTGAGCAGGTATGCCAGCGAAACGAGCCGAAGGTCGAAAGCAATAGCTGGACGGGCGCCTGAGGTGGGCATGTCCTTGGTCCGTGATAGCCGTGGGCCGTACGAAGCTCGGCCGGACGCCTCTTGAATCGTCGTCGGGGTTACTTGCCATGTTCCCTTGGGGGGGGTGCCGGCGTGCGGGGCGCTAGACGGCGATCGATTGGAAGGAAAACTTCACGTCGTCCGATTCTGAGACTTTGTAGTTCAATTTCTCAAGACCTATTACCCGGCCGGCCTTGTCTTTCATCAGCACAATTTCTTCGCCAGTCTCCTCCGCCACATACTCATCCTCAGGATTGCCAAACCAGATGGTCAGGGTGTTGCCGGTGCGGTCATGGTAAACCTTTATCTCTTCCATATAACGACTCCTTCCTTTATGGCTTCCGTGGAGTAGGCGGTAATCAGAAAGCCGTCTCCATTCAAAGTCTTTACGACGGCGCACGTCCATCTGTGTACAGACGCTGCCTTATAGAACAGGACGACCGTGGGATCGCTGCTACTACGACGGATCTCATCGGGAGTGGCTAGCGTTAACCGAACTTGCTCAAGAGCGTTCGCCATACTTCGATGCTTGATGGTTACAATTATATTCCATTGCGCAGCGGTCACCCTGACCCCGAATCCGAGAGGGCCGTATTGAGTCAGGAGAACGTCTGGGTCGTTCATATCAAAGTCACGATTTTGGATTTCCTCACCACCCGGCGAACCTTAGCTGTACCGGCTCCTGCGCGTCCTCCTCATCCTCGTGGTCGAAGCCCGAAACGCCCACACCTACTAGCCTGAACTTGCGGCCCGGCCTCAGCTCCGCGCGCAGCAGCCCCTCCGCAGCTGCGGCGATAATGCCTGCCTCAGCGCTCGGCTCTGCGAGCGTCTCCTGCCGCGTGAAAGTGGTGAAGTCTGAGAGGCGCAGCTTGATCTTCACCGTGCGTCCCGCCGCGCCCTTGTTGCCGAGCTGCCGGGCCACGCGCTGGCTCAGCCGGTCCACCAGCTCCACCAGCGCCTCGGGGTCGCCCGTGTCCCTTGAGAGCGTCGTCTCCGCGCTCACCTGCTTGCGCTCGCGGTGCGTGACCACCGCGCGGTCGTCGCGGCCCTGCGCCAGCGACTTGAAGAACGCGCCGTTGCTCCCGAAGCGCTTCGCGAACCACGCGTCCGGCTTCGCCGCCAGCTCGCCTATCGTTCGCACGCCTTCCGCAGCAAGCCGTTCCTCCGTCTTTGGCCCAATTCCCCACAGCTTGCCGACGTCGAGAGGCGCCAGGAACTGCCGTTCCGACCCCGGACGCACCACAGTCAGCCCGTCGGGCTTGTTGAGGTCGGACGCGATCTTCGCAACAGACTTGCTCGTCGCCACGCCGACGGAGATGGTGAGGCCGGTGTCGGTCCGGACTCGTGCCCGTAGTGACGTGGCGATTGACTCCGGCGGCGTCCCGGCGGCGACCGCGTCTGTGACGTCCAGGTAGGCCTCGTCCAGCGACAGCGGCTCCACGATCGGCGTGATGTCGCGAAACATCTGCATAACGTGGCGGGAGATTTCGAGGTATCGGTCGAATCGAGGGGTTACACGGACCGCCTGCGGGCACTTCTGCAGCGCCGTGTGCATGGGCATGGCGGACCGCACGCCGAATTTGCGGGCCTCGTAGGACGCGGCAGCCACAACCCCCCGGCCCTCCGGGCTGCCGCCGACGACCACGGGCTTGCCCCGCAGCTTCGGGTTGTCCAGCTGCTCCACCGAGGCGTAGAAGGCGTCCATGTCTGCGTGGAGGATGTGCCGCATACACCCGGACTATAGCATATGCGTTCGGATCACGCCACAGGGCTAGTGGAGGTCGAACTCCCTGGGGCCTGCCTTTGGGTTGCGCAGGATGACCTGGGAGAGCATTGTCGAATTGGGGATGAGCACTATCCTGTCCGCCGTCTCGAGCATCGTGTGAAGCACCTGGAAGTCAGATACTCGGCCGGTATTACCCATCACCGTTATCTCATCGTCGATCTTGAACGGTCGTCCGATTGCCAGGAACATCCCGGCAATCACGTTGGAGATGATGTTCTGCGTGGAGAAGCCGACGACAAGGCCCATCAGGCTGCCGACGCTCACGGCCATCGCCGGGTTGGACGCGAGGATTGAAAGGATGACGACGCCCAGGACGATGTAGGAAATGGTCCTGATCACGGCGCGCATGATGACGCCGAGCTGTCGCGCATTCTGCCGCTCGTAGTGCCGTAGCACCGCCTTCGCGACGATCTCTACGAGAATGACTCCTATAAGGGCCACCTCGCCGGTGACCAGTCTGGAACGGTGCGGCTCAAAGTAGCCCAGGAAATGGCCGGCGTGGATGTCGTTTGTCAGCGAAATCAGAACGCCGCCGATGATCACGATGATGACCAGTTTGACGACGGTCTTGCCCCAGTTTATCGCTGGCCTGTTGCGGGCGGTGATGGTCGCCATTGGAATGCCTCCGAGGCGTGTTCATGCAGTGTAAGTGTATTGGAGCGCGGACCGGCTCAGTTTTTGGCTATCACCTCGAATGGCCGTGGAGTGGTGGCCCGGCTAGACGGAGCCGTCGATGACAACGTCCAGCAGGGCGGGCTTGCCGGAGGCGATCGCACGGTCCAGCGCGGGGGCGAGATCGGCCGGGTCAGTTATCCGCTTCGCGCTCACGCCCATGGACTCGGCCATGCCGACGAAGTCGAACGGGATAGGGAAGTCCATGCCGATGTACTTGCTCTTCGGTTCTTGTTCCTTTAGCACGCCGGTCTTGTACGCGTTCATATTCAGCTTCAGGACGCGGTACGCGCCGTTATTGCAAATGCAGTACACGGCCGGGATGTTGTACACCGCCGCGGTCCAGAGGCCCTGCACGGTCATCATGGCGCTGCCGTCGCCCAGGATGCCCACGACAGGCCTGTCCGGCAGCGCCAGCTTCACGCCCATCGTCCCGCCGATGCCCCATCCGAGAGAGCCGCCGCGTGCTGAATAGATGCTGCCGGGCTCGTCAAAGGAAATCGTGTTGTAGAGCGCGTCCCGTGAGGTGACGCCGTCGTCCGCGATCACCGCGTCCTTCGGCAACGCCTTCTTGATTTCCGCCATCATCCGCTCGGCCGGCATGGGATTGTTGTTCCACTTTGCCTTCGTCCGGGCCTGCCATGCGTCGCGGCGCTTGGCCTTCTCCGCCCCGATTGTGGTTGCGCGGCCAATCGCTGCCTCCCGCGCTGCGCCTGACATGCCGGACTCCAGCCTGTCTGCAAGGTGCACCAGCCCCACTTTGACGTCACACACCATGCCCACATCCGTCGGCTGGATGCTGCCCACGTCCCGGGAGTCCACGTCCATGTGGATGAACTTGGCCTGCGGGTCGAAGTACCTCAGTGTGGGCTCGGAGTACATGTAGTAGCCGCTCATCATCCGGCCCACGTACAGCACCACGTCCGCCTTCCCGAGCACCTTCGCGCCGTCGCCGTAGCCCAGGCGTATCCCGCCCATGTACTGCGGGTGGCTCGCGGCGATGTTGACCTCGGAGTTGATGGCGGAATACACCCGCGCGCCGGTCAGCTCCGCCAGCCGCGTCAGTTCCATTACTGCGCCGGACTGCGCGACGCGGTCGCTGAAAACGATCGCCGGGTTCTGCGCGTGCGCCAGGAGTCTCGCTGCCTCCTCCACCGCGCGGCTGTCCGGTGCGATGCGCGGGAAGAACTTCGCGGACGGCGCTAAGTCCATCTCTCCCTCATGGTCCAGCGCGTTTGCGGAGAATGAGAGGTAGGTTGGCCCCAGCGGCGCAGTCTTAGCCTCGTTGAAAGCCTTTCGCACCATGTACGGCATTTGCTCGGGGTGTGTAACCTCGGCCGCCCACTTGGTGAAAAGCTTGACCATCTCCTTCAGGTCGGTCCGGCCGTGCGCCAGCTCCCTGATGTCCTTGTTGCAGGAGGTGACTACCATTGAGGTGCCGCCCTCCATGGCGTTGTGCATCAGGCTGATGCCGTTCGCAAGGCCCGTTTCTATGTGAAGGTTCAGGAAGCCGGTCTTGCCCGAGGCCCGGGCGTAACCGTCGGCCATGCCGATGGCGACACCCTCCTGCGTGACGAGCATGTACTTCAGGTCCGGATAGGACTCCAGCGCCTCCATGAAGGGGTTTTCGCTGGTGCCCGGGTTGCCAAAAATGTATTCCACGCCCTCAGCGCGCAGCATCTCCATGAGGGCATGCTTGCCTTTCATCACGGTCATTCAGGGTCCTCCGAGCGGTAGTAGGTAGTTATCTTACAGGATTGTCTAATGACGCGCGACGGACTATGCTAGCCGTGTCACTGTGGCTGCTGTTGCCAGGCTGATGCGGTCTTGACCGCCAATCAGACTTCACAGGAGGCGCCATGATTCGAGCTTACGTGCTTATAGAGGTCTCTCCCGGCCATTCACGGGCAATCGTGGCGGCATTGAAGGGAAGGCAAGGGGTGCCTGAGGTCTCGCGGGTTACGGGCCAGTTCGACATCATCGCGGTCCTGGAAGCGGATTCTGTGGACGGCGTGAGCAACATCGTCAACGATGTCGTCCACACCATGGAAGGGGTAGTGCGCACCACCACGTGCATTGCGCTGGGCTAGTGGCGTGGGCCGCCGAAGAGCGTCGTTTTGACGTGGTAAGGGATGTCGATGACGACGACGTTCTCCACGGTGAAGAGGTTCATCTTTAGCCTGAGCCCGCTCTGGCTGTGGAGCAGGTGCTCCCACCACCGCATGGGCACGAACTCCGGGATCACAACGGCGACAGGTGCGTCGTGGTCTTGCCTGCTAAGCGCCTGGACGTACTGGCGGAGCGGCCCCGTCCAGTCGCGGTACGGCGACTCTATTATCAGAAGCGGCACGTCCAGCACCTGCTCATCCCACCTCTCCCGTAGCTTCGATGCCTTCACCAGGTCGTCGGCCACGTGGATGGCTCGAACATCTGTCGATAGGCTACGGGCAAAGGCCAGCGCGCCGGTTACCGCCTGATTGAGGTCGGCGATAGGCACGACTGCTACTCTGGGCGATGTGTACTGCCGGTGAGGCATGCCCAGGTCCAGCCTCAGCTGGTTCCCTAGCTGCTTGTAGTGGTGATATACCAGCTTCATTATCACAACGAGCACGGGTATCAGAACCATCACCATCCACGCGCCATGCGTGAACTTGGTGACTATTACCTCTATCGCCACCAGCCCGGTAACGAACGCGCCGAAGCCGTTCAGGATCATTGCTACGCGCCAGCCGCGCTCCCTGTGACGCCGCCAGTAAAAAATCATCCCTGCCTGCGCCAGCGTGAATGCCAGGAAAACGCCGACAGTGTACAGCGGGATCAGCGAGGTCACGCTGCCGCCGTAGATGATTATGAGAATCGCGGCGAGCGTGCCCAGTGCAACGATGCCTGTCGCAGGAGCAAGCCTGCGTCCCCTGAATGCGAACTGGTTCGGCATGAACCGGTCGGCCGCCAGCACCATGCCCATGCGCGGGAACCCCACAAATGCCGTGTTCGCCGCGAGCAGCAAGAGCAGCGCGGTCGATATCTGCACCAGGTCGTAGTACAGCCCTTCGCCCGTAATGTGCCTTGCAAGCTGGCTCAAGAGCGTCTCCCGCTCGTGTGGGTCCGGTATGAGGCCGATGTGGCTGGACAGGTACCCGATGCCGATGAAGATCGTTCCGAAGAGCACCGCCATGAGAATGAGCGTCGTCTTGGCGTTACGCTGCTCCGGCGGCTGGAGTATCTTCATGCCGTTCGAGACCGCCTCGACACCTGTGAGGGCCACCGCGCCGGAGGAGAACGCCCTGACCAGGAGCAGGAACGCAAGCGGGGATGCCGCCGCAGGCAGCCAGTCAACGGGCGGGGTGTACTCGGGAAGCCTCCCTGTCTGGTACCTGAAGATACCGTAAATGATTAGCCCGAAAATAATGACCAGGTAGACGTATGTCGGCGCCGAGAAAAGCTTGCCCGTCTCTCGAATGCCTCTCAAGTTGCCCACCACAAGCACAGCTATAACGAGCAGGGCGATGGGGACGCGCAAGTCATAAAGGGTCGGCATAAGGGAGGTGAGCGCCGCCACGCCTGCGGAGATAGATACGGCGACTGTCAGGACGTAGTCCACAAGCAGGCTCGCGGCGGCAATCAGGCCTGGAAGGTCGCCGAGGTTCTCCCTGCTCGCGTTATAGCTTCCGCCGCCTTGCGGGTAGGCGCGGATAATCTGCGTGTACGAGATCACGACGATCGCCACAACAGTGATTAGCGCAAGGGAAACGGGCATGGCGAGCGTCAGCGCGGCCGCCCCTCCCAGGGCCAGAACGCGCATGATCTCTTCGGTGGCGTAGGCGGAAGAGGAGATGTTGTCGGAAGCCAGGATTGGGAGGGCCTTCGCCGTGGAGAGGCGCTCCTGGGACTCCTGGGCGGTGGCCAGCGGCTTGCCGAACAGGCTGCGGTAGACCCGCGCCGCTGCCCTTCCGGCTGCGCCTTCTATCCGTGCAGTGGACCTTGCGATGCGGAATGTTCCGGAGTCGAGCTCGTGAAAGGCCTTCTTGTCGGGGTTAAGGCCCTCTGCTTGCTCGGCCCGTTGCTCTTCCGGGATGTGAGGGTGCTTGATTGGCATCAGGGGTGCTTTGCATCGCCGTGCGTTGTCCCGCGACTTCGTAGCAGGCGCCGCATGGCGTTCCGCTCAGTCACTGCGTGCCCGTGTGCCCGGCGGCGCGTGCGCCATCGTCCATCTCGAGATCTTCCCAGCCGGCGGTGCGCCGCCGCCGGTGGCCGACGATGGCATGGGCGAGGACAAGGGAAGCGAGTCCGCCGACCCCGACTGCGAGGGTCGTCTCGCCGTCGTAGGCGATGTTTAGTCCCAGGAGTGTCGCATAGCCGGCGACGATGCTCATGAGCGACGAATAGGGCATAAGCTGGCCGCCCAGGGCGACGAGCATAGCTACCGCGACGCTTATCATGCCGAAAGCGGGGAACATGGCCACAATAGCCCCGCCCAGCGTAGCCAGGCCATCTCCGCCCTTGAAGCCCGTGAATACGGACCTCCAGTGCCCCAGTACAGCGGCGCTGGCCGGGACCACGAGCCAGGGTCCGGATACCCCGAGCGCGTCTCCAGCCATGATCGCGCCCGCCCCCTTGCCCATGTCTCCTATCAGGACCAGAAATGCCGGCACCTTGCCGACTGACCTGAGAACGTTGGAAGCGCCGGGGAGACCGGTGCCCACCGCAAAGATGTTCACGCCGTGCCACCTGCTGATGATCGCCGCAATTGGAACGGCCCCCAGCAGGTACCCGATCGACAGGGATGCGATAATCGCGAAAATCGGAAAGGAGTGGTCCGCCACGTTGGTAGCTCCGTACAAACCGCTGTGTCCAATAAGAGATTATACATACGTATCGGCCCAAGGGCCATGCAGAGACGATGTTATGCAATGGCGCAAAGACTGTAAAGGAATTTCGGCTTACTTGCAAGTCCGGTATGGGGACGTACGCCTGCCGGGCAGTATCGGTTGAGGGCGCGACGGATACCGTCGCGGCCCCCCCGCTGTTAAACGTCCATCGCAGAACGCACGGCCTGAATGTCCAGGCTGCCGCGCACCGCGGAGGCCAGCTTGTCGTACTCGCCGGACTGCGAAAAAAGTCCTTCGAGAAGCTGACCGTCTTGCCTCGGAATGCCGCAACATTACGAATTATCCCGCGCCTCAGGGCGGTGTTCTGAAAGAGGCCGTGCACGTAGGTACCGATAACCAGGCCGTCCGTACAGACTGCGCCGTCCACGTACGTAGCTCCGCCAGTCAGCCTTGTGATCCGCAGGGACCCAGCCTCCGTGGCCGATGTGATGCCCATGTGGATTTCATAGCCCTCAAAAGGGACTCCCTCAAGGCCGGCGAGCAGACCGGTGGCGCGGGAAACGGATCCGGTGACCTGGTGGGTCTGCTTCTCGCCGACGAAGCGGGTGGTTACGGGCAGAAGGCCCAGGCCATCTGCAGACTCACTTGCGGACTCGACTCCGCCGGGGTCATGCACCGACCGGCCCAGCATCTGGAAGCCGCCGCAAATGCCAATGACCGGCATGCCCTCGCGGGCGCGGGCGAGGATTGCAGAGGCTATCCCTGTTGTTCGCAAATGAAGCGGGTCCGGGATGGTCGTCTTGGTGCCGGGAATAATGATCAGGTCCGGCGAGCCCAGATCCCCGGCTGAGCGGACGTAGCGCAAACTTACGCACTCCTCGCGGGCTAGCGGGTCGAATTCGTCGAAATTGGCGATGTGGGGAAGTGCGATGACCGCCACGTCGACGGCAGCGCCGGGACGCGGCGCAGTGTTCCTGGCGGACGGCGAGTCCTCCTCGTGGATGTAGATATCGCGGAAGTAAGGGACGACACCGAGCACGGGCACGCCGGCTAACGCCTCAAACTGTCGCAAGCCAGGTTGCAGGATGGAGACGTCGCCCCTGAACTTGTTGATGACCGCGCCGCAGACGAGCTCGCGCTCCTTCGGCGCAAGAAGCATGAGAGTGCCTAGCAGCGATGCGAAGACGCCTCCCTTATCGATGTCCCCGGCCAGAAGGACGGGGGAGCGGGCATAGAGCGCTACCTCCATGTTCACGATATCGCCGCGACGCAGGTTGATCTCCGCCGGGCTGCCCGCGCCCTCGATGACGACGATGTCGTACTGGGCCCGGAGGCTGTCCAGTGACTGTGTGACGGCGTCCCAAAGGGTGTCCTTGCGTTGGTTGAAGTTGCGGGATTCCAGCTTGCCGACCGGCCTGCCGAGGACGATGAGCTGTGAGCGGGAGTCCACCTCCGGCTTGAGGAGTATCGGGTTCATCTCCGCGGTGGGCAGGACGCCCGCTGCCTCCGCCTGGACCACCTGGGCGCGGCCTATCTCCGCCCCGTCGGCGGTGACGTAGGAGTTCAGCGACATGTTTTGGGCCTTGAACGGCGCAACGCGGTAGCCGTCCTGCTTGAAGATGCGGCACAGCGCGGTAACCAACAGGCTTTTGCCTACATTGGACGCGGTCCCCTGGACCATTATCGTGCGAGCGGTCATAGATAGTTACCTGTAGCTTACGCGATATGCGTAGATTGACTGAACGCCTGCGCTGGCCCCTCTCACTTGCGCGGGTGCGCCGGGGCTTATAAAATCGCGGGCAGCGTAAAGGCAGCCAAGCCGCAAGTGAGAGGAGATTCACATGCCGAACAAGATCATGGTCATCACGGCGCACCCGGCGGACCTCGTCGAGAGGGCCGGCGGGACGGTCGTCAAACACATCAACCGCGGCGACGAGGTGTTCTTCGTCAGCCTCACCACCGGCGCGGTGACCCACGCCTTCAACGTATTCCCCGAGATGGGTGACGACAAGCTCAAGGACCTGCAAAAGGTCAAGGACATGAAGAAGGCGGAGCTTGACCGCGCCTGCAAGATCCTTGGCGTCCAGAAGTGGACAATGCTGGACTTCCCCGAGAACCCCATGTTCTTCACGATGGAAGAGTACAAGGTCGTCATCAAGATGATGCGCGAGTTCAAGCCGGACACGGTGCTGTGCCCGCACCCGACCGAGTTCGGCCGGCACGACCACATGGACTCCGGCCGCGCGGACGGCTCCCCCTCGCCGCTCGCGCCGCACGCCGTCAAGAACGTCTTCATGTTCTACTACCAGGACTTCCGCAGCGACCAGCTTATGGGCACCACCCGAAAGGCGCCCGAGATCACGATCGACATCACGGACGTGATCGACAGGAAGATGAACGCGCTGGACGAGTTCGCCACGACGCAGACCCGAAAGGGCCAGGACCGGTCAAAGACGATGAAGCTCTTCCGCGAGCGCGTTGACGGCGGCATCGGCTACCTCAACGGCTTCGCTGGCGGCGCCGGCTACGGCGAGCAGTTCAATCGCCTCAACCCCGAGCGGTACGGATTGCTGCCGATTTAGGGAATAGTGAATTTAGAATAGTGAATAGTGAATTATCAGCCGAAGCAACTCCCGGATGTTCAATTCACTATTCACTATTCTAAATTCACTATTCCCTTCTCCCCACCACCACCGGTGTGCCGCCGGTCGGGTGGGGGAGAACGAAGACTGATGCCCCGTACACCTTCGAGATATTTTCCACGGTCAGAACTTCCGATGGCTGGCCCTGCGCGTACGTTCGTCCCTCCGATAGCATGACCAGGCGGTGGCAGTACTGCGCCGCGAGGGTCAGGTCGTGCATCGCGATAAGCACCGCGCCGCGCCGCTTCTGATGTAGCTCCGCCACCATGTCCAGCACCTTCGCCTGGTGCGCCAGGTCCAGGCTTGATGTGGGCTCGTCCATGAGCAGCACAGGCGACTCCTGCGCCAGCGCCATGGCGACGACCGCCCTCTGTCGCTCCCCGCCGGACAGGGTGCTGAGGTACCTGTCCGCCATCTGGTCGATGTTCGTAAGCTCCATCGCCCGGATCGCCACGGCCCTGTCGTCCGGCCCCTCCCATTGCAGCAGCTTCATGTGCGGGTTGCGCCCCAGCAGCACGAGGTCCAGCACCGTCATCCCTGCAGGCAGGTGCGTCTCCTGCGGGACCACCGCGACCAGCCTGGCGCGCTCGTGCGGCCTCATGGCTGTGATGTCCGCGCCGTTGATGTGGACGCTTCCCGAGGCAGGGCGGAGGACCCCGCTTATGATCTTGATAAGCGTGGACTTCCCCGCGCCGTTAGGGCCGACCAGCCCGACGTGCTCGCCGTCCTGCACGTCCAGGCTGAGCCCGGTGAGGATGGCCTTGCCGCGGTATGAGAAATGTACGTCTCGAATAGAGAGCATTAGTTGGCCTTCCTCGCCTTCAGCAGGTACAGGAAGAACGGCGCGCCGCAGAAGGCGGTGACGACCCCGACCGGCAGCTCGGCCGGACTTGCGACTGTCCGCGCGGCCAGGTCGGCTACGATCATGAACGACGCGCCTATCAGCGCCGACATCGGCACCAGGTACCGGTAGTCCGTCCCCCACACTAGGCGCACGGCGTGCGGCGCGATGAGGCCCACGAAGCCGATGAGGCCACTGAAGGAGACGGCCGCGGACGTCGCGAGGGTCGCGGCGGCGAGCAGCACCAGCTTCGCGCGCTGCACATTCACCCCCATCTGCTTCGCGTGCTCCTCGCTCAGCTGCATCAGGTTCATGATTCGCGCGTACGCCATGATCGCGCCCGTCCCGAGCAGCAGGTACGGGAGAAGCATCGCGCTGTGCGTCCACTGAGCGGAGTTGAAGCCCCCCAGGAGCCAACTGAAGACCGGGCGGAGGTCTGGGGCGCTCCGCAGCATAATCAGCGTCGTGATCCCGGTGGTCAGCGATGTTATGGCAACGCCTGCCAGGATGAGTGTCGTCAGGTGCATCCCGTCGGCGTTGCGAGATATCAGGTAGGCGAGCGTCACGGCGGTCACAGCGCCGAGGAACGCGGCCACGGGCAGCACGCTGAAGCCGAGGATGAGCACGGGCACGCCTGCAAGCAGGACGATGGTGGCGGCCAGGCCCGCGCCGGACGCGACGCCTATGAGGTAGGGGTCCGCGAGCGGGTTGCGGAAGAGGCCCTGGTACGTCGCGCCGGAGACGGCCAGCGCCGCGCCGGTAAGGCCCGCCAGCACGACGCGCGGCAGGCGGAGATTCCACAGGATCGTTCCGGAGGTATCCGCCCACGTCTGCGATATCTCGACGAACGGCAGGCGCGAGGCGATGATGCGGACGGTGTCCAGCGGCGGGATGGCGACGGAGCCCACCCCGCCTGCGACAATGGCGGAAACCAGGAGCAGGAGAGCGCCGAAGGCCACCCGGCCCCAAGGGAAGCCCCGCAGATTCGACGCGCGGGCCGTCCGGCCCAGCGGGAGGGCCTTCGAGAAGAGTTTGAGGTTTTTCGTCAATGGTGCGCGGACCAAGAGCGCCTCGTGATCGAATGTCAGGTTGACCGGCAAAGGCTCGGTGACGGGTGTCCAACCAGGGCGGGTCTCAGACCCGCCCCTACCGAGACAGGGACCATGGCCCCAAAGACGCGCCCCGATGAATCGGTAGCTGGGTTATTTCCCCGCCAGGGCCAGGTCCGGGTAGACCCACTTTGCGAGCTTTTCCACTCCACTGATGTACCGGGTGCCTGGGACGCTGAGGGAGTCGTCATCAGGAATGTATATCCGGCTGTTAACGACTGCGTCCACTTTTTCCATTCCCGGCCGCTTGCTGATGGTGTCGCCGTAGGAGGCGACGATGACCTGCGGGTTGCGGGAGACGATCGTCTCCGGGCTCATCTGATAGTACCCGGAAACGTCGTAGGCGATATTCTGAAGCTTGAGCAGCCTGAAGACTGCCCCGGTCAGCGTGTCCGGCCCGGGCGTCCAGAGGTCGCCCTCATCCTGGAAAGCGCGCGGGCCGTCCCCGCGCGTGGACATGCCGGCTTCGATTGCCTTGAGCCGGGACTCGAAGTCGGCGGCGACCGTCTCGGAAGCGTCCACGCTGCCGGTAATGCGGCCCCACATGCGGATGCTGTCAGGGATGGCGCGGAAGTCGTCGTTCAGGCTCTTGAGGTAAAGCACCTTCAGCCCGGCCTTCTCAAGGGCTTCCTTGTTTCCCTGGGAGAAGATGAAGACGAGGTCCGGCTTCAGCGCGACGATCTGCTCCACGTTGAGGCCGAATGCGGAGCCGACCTTCGCGATGTCTGCCGTTTCCGGCGGGTAGGTAATGAAATCGTGCGTGCCGACGATGCGGTCACCCTCGCCGATGGCGAAGAGTATCTCCACAGGCGCGGAGTCTATCGAGACGATGCGCTCCGGCGCTTTGTCGAAGACTACTTCCTTGCCGTCGCTGTCGGTCACCCTGTACGGAAACAGGGAGGGCGTGGGCACGGCGGTCGGCACCACGGCCGTAGCGGTGGCGGCGGCAACAGTCGCGGTCGGTTGTGCGGCAGGGGCCGATGTGGCCGTGGGGGAGGGCGACGGGCTGTCGCACGCCACGGCGAGCAGGGACAGGGAGACGAGAAGCATCAGGACTATTGATTTGAGACGGAACATCTCGATTTCTCCTGGCGGGCCTGGTTTTTGCAAACTGTAGACGCGCCTTCGAGGGGCACCCAACCCCGGTCACCCTCACCCGGCCCGATGAAGAATCGGGCCGACCTCTCCCGTCAAGGGAGAGGTAAGAGGGGGGGACAGAACAGCCTTAGCCCTCACCCTTTGCCCAGAGCGGCAAAGGCCTCTCCCTCGGGAGACCTTTGCGTTACCTCGGGAGGAGAGGGTTTTGGACGAGCCTCTTCAAATTGATGTCATGTTCGGGCGAATTTTTAGCCCCGGCATCCGCCGTCAGGCATGTTTCGAAG
>Ga0194132_10004575_pt1 | contig 23429 bp, 20 predicted proteins | sample TA2KigOf80mmetaG_FD_148612 | JGI IMG/M metagenome (GOLD analysis project Ga0194132, IMG submission 148612) | Freshwater microbial communities from Lake Tanganyika, Tanzania - TA2015054 Kigoma Offshore 80m | ecosystem: Environmental > Aquatic > Freshwater > Lake | place: Tanzania: Lake... | reverse complement strand
CGGGCCTGGGGACGATCGCGGCGGTCGCGATCGGCAACGGCGCGGCGGCGGTGAACATCTTCGTCCAGAACCGCCTCGGCGCGCGCACCGAGGCACGGCTTGCCTCCACGCTCTTCGCGGGCTACCTGCGGCAGCCCTACGCGTTTCACGTGCAGCGGGACGCGCCGTCGCTGCTGAAGGTGCTCGAAGAAGGCGTCTACATCGTCGTGGGCGGCGCCGTGGTGCCGATGGCGGTGCTGGTGTCGCGCTCGGCGCTCGCCGCCGGCATCCTGGTGCTGCTGGTCCTCCGCGACCCGACGATCGCGCTCACGGTGGGCGCCGTGCTGATCACCGCCTACGGGATCGTGTACAGGTTCGCGCGCACGCGCCAGCTCACGATCGGCAGGGAGGCGAACCACCAGGGCGAACGGCGGACCCGGATCGCCCACGAGGGCTTCGGGGGCGTCAAGGAGCTGCAGGTGCTGGGGCGCCTGGGACATGCGGCCGCCAGCTACCGGGACGCGGTGCGGCGCAACGCCCACGCGCGCGCCCTGGCCCAGACCGCCGCGCAGCTGCCGCGGTATCTGCTCGAGACGCTGGCCTTCGGCGGCATCCTGCTGGTGACGATCGCCCAGGTGGGCGTCTCGGCCGAAGGCGCCGCGGCAGCCGTCCCGACGCTGGCGCTGTACGCCTTCGCCGGCTACCGGCTGATGCCGGCCCTCCAGCAGGTGTTCACCTCGGTCATGAACATCCGCTTTGCCCGCCCCGCTCTGCTTGCCCTGCACGCGGACTACATGCGGATTGCCGCAGCTGACGAATCCGCGGATGCGACCGAACCGGACGGGCGCCCGACTGTCGAACTGCACGAGACGCTCAGCCTGGATCGCGTCACCTTCACCTATCCCGGGGCGCCACGCCCGGCGCTGGCCGACGTCTCGCTCACGATTCGCCGAGGCGACAGCCTGGGGCTGGTCGGCCGGACCGGCTCGGGCAAGACGACGCTCGCGGACCTGATCCTGGGGCTGTACCGCCCGGACAGCGGCGCGATCCGCGTCGACGGCGTGGAGTTGACCGGGAAGGCGGTGACGCGGTGGCGGCAGCGCGTCGGGTACGTGCCGCAGAGCGTGTTCCTGGCAAACGCGTCGGTCGGCGAGAACATCGCGTTCGGGCTGCCGGCACACACGGTTGACCGCGCGGCCGTCGAGCGCGCGGCCCGTCTGGCCCAGGCCGACGAGTTCATTGCCGGACTGCCGCAGGGGTTCGACACGATCGTCGGCGAGCGGGGGGTGCGGTTGTCCGGGGGGCAGCGGCAGCGCATCGGGATCGCGCGCGCCCTCTACCATCAACCCGACATCCTGGTGTTCGACGAGGCGACGAGCGCGCTCGACGGCCTCACCGAAGACGCCGTCATCGATGCGATCCGTTCACTGGCCCGCGAACGCACCATCGTCGTCATCGCCCACCGGCTGCGTACCGTCGAGGCGTGCAGCCGGATCGTCGTCCTGCAGCAGGGCCGCGTCGCCGCCCAGGGTCACTACGAGGAGCTGGCGGCGACCAGTCCGGTCTTCCGCGATCTGATGGGGCGGTCTGCCGTGACCGCGAACGTCGGTGCCTGACCTCGCCCACCCGGGGGCTGGCGGCTCGTTCCTCGTGCTCGGGACCGGCCTGCCGTTCGAAGGCCATCTGGCCGGGGCGCTGGCGTCCCACGGCCCGACGGGGTGGGTGGAGCTGGGGGTGTCCCGGCGGCGCTCCGGCGAGACAGACGTGTCGGCGGCGCCGCCGTTGGTCTGGCGGTACCCGCCCGGCTTCAACGGGTCGCTGGCGGCGGCGTTCACGCCGTTCGTGCGCGCCCGGCTGGATCGCGAGCGCCGCCGCCTGCGCACGGCCGCCGGGTCGCCGACGCTGATCACGGCGTACGCACGGTTCGCTCCCTACGTGACGCGCCTGCGCCGCGCGGAGGTCGTGTACTACAACCAGGACGACAACGCGCGCTGGCAGGACGGCCACCGGGTCGAGCTGGAGTGCGAAGCGCGGCTCGCCGCGTCCGCGGGCACCCTCGTGTGCGCGTCCCGGTATCAGGCGGATCGGTTCCGGGAGCGGTTTCCCGATCGGGCCGGCGACGTCTTCCATCTGCCGCACGGTGTGCCCGAGGCGGCAATCAACCTCGACCCCGCCGGGCCCGGCGCCGGTCGCGTCGTCGCGATCGCCGGCACGCTGTCGGGACGCTACGACTGGGCGCTCATCGACGATGTGGTGTCGAGCCTGCCCGACGTCCGCTTCGTCTTCGTCGGCGACATCTCGCTGGACGACAGTGGCCGTGAGGGATGGCAGGACCGCATGCGGGGCGTGCTGGCGCGCCGCAACGTCGACCGGCTCCCGCTGCCGGCGGGTGGTGACGAGGCCCGGGCGCGGCCGCTCTGGAACGGCGCGGCCGTCTGGCTGCCGTACGACATGACGCTGCCGTTCAACGTCGCCTCCTGCCCCCTGAAACTCTTCACCGGGCTGGGCAGCGGCCGTCCCATCGTCAGCGCCGCGGTGCCGGAGTGCCGGCTGTACCCCGAGTGGGTGCAGGTGTACGAAGACGCCGGGGAGGCGGCCGCGCTGCTGCGCCGGGCCCTGGATGCCGCCGCCAGCCCGGCGGCGGCGGCCCGCGCGGCCGCGCAGGTGGCCTTTGCGCGGACGGAGACGTGGGACACCCGTGCCGCGCGCCTGGTCGGGATCCTGCGGCGGACCGTCGTGAACGGTCGTGTGCGGGACCAGGCCGGCGCCGCCCTTCAGCCGTGCTGACCGCAACCCGCCCTGCCGTCGATCTCGGCGACGTGCGCAACGTCGGCGCCGTCACGTTCGGGGGCGGCGCCATCGAGCGGCTGCCTGCGCTGGTCGCGGCCCGGCGATCGCAGGCGGCGGCGGCAGGCGCGGACACACGAGCGGTGTTCCTCGTGGACGAGTACTTCTCACGCGGCGGCGACCTCGTCCGCCGGCTCGGGTCCGAGACGGGCGATCCGGTCGAGTTCGTGTCCACCCGCGAGGAGCCGACCACCGACGATGTCGATCGGCTGACCGCCCGGCTCCGAAAGGACGGCGTTTCGGCGCCCGCGACGATCGTCGGCGTGGGCGGCGGGATCACGCTCGACACCGCCAAGGCCGTGGCCAACCTGCTGACCAACGGCGGCACGGCCGCGCAGTACCAGGGATGGGATCTCGTGCGCGTCCCGGCGGTGCACAAGATCGGCGTGCCGACGATCTCGGGCACCGGCGCCGAGGCCAGCCGGACGTGCGTGCTGACCAACCCGGCGAGCGGACTAAAGCTCGGGATGAACAGCACGCACACGGTGTTCGATCGGATCGTGCTCGACCCGGATCTCACGGCGACCGTCCCCCGGTCCCAGTATTTCTTCACGGGGATGGACGCCTACCTGCATAGCGTGGAGATGCTGGCGGGCGCGCACCGCCACGCGCTGGGTGACGCGTACGCGCGGGAGGCGATCCGCCTGTGCCGCGAGGTGTTCCTCGATGGCGACATGATGGCGCCCGCCGCACGCGAGCGCCTCATGGCGGCGTCGTATCTGGGCGGCTGCGCCATCGCGCACGGCTACGTGGGCGTCCTGCACCCGCTGTCGGCCGGCCTGAGCGTCGTGCTCGGCCTGCACCACTGCGTGGCCAACTGCATCGCCATGCGCGCCATGGAACCGTTCTACCCGGACGCCGTTGCCGAGTTCCGGCGGATGTCGGCCGCGCAGAACGTGCAGGCGCCGCCCGGCGTCGCGCGTGACCTGCCCGAGGCCAGGCGCCATGCGATCCGCGAGGCGATGCTGCTGCACGAGCGGCCGCTGACCAATGCGCTGGGCCGCGACTTCCGCGCCATCCTCTCGCCCGAGCGGGTGGGCGCGATGCTGGATCTCCTGTAGCTGTGCCGGGTTTCGAGGTCATCGGGGCGGAAGAGCGCGCGGAGGTGGAGGACGTCTTCGCCGCCGGCGGCGTGTTGTGCCGCGACGGCTTCGCGCCGCTGCGCCACGGCCGGCACAAGGTCCGCGAGTTCGAAGAGGCCTTCGCCTCGGCGATGGGCGTGCCGCACGCGCTCGCAGTGACGTCCGGCACGGCCGCCCTGCGCGTCGCGTTCGCGGCGGCGGGGATCGGTCCCGGCGACGAAGTGGTGACGCAGTGCTTCACGTTCGTCGCCACCGTCGAGGCCATCGTCGAATCCGGCGCCACGCCGGTGTGCGCCGAGATCGACGAGACCCTGAACCTCGACCCCGCCGATCTGGAGCGACGCATCACGCCCAGGACGAAGGCCGTGGTCCCGGTGCACATGCTGGGCACGCCGGCACGGCTGCCGGAGATCGAGGCTGTCTGCCGGCGGCACGGCCTGCTGCTCATCGAGGACGCTGCATGGGGCTGCGGCGGCGCCCTCGCGGGGCGCGCGCTCGGCGCCTGGGGCGACATCGGGACCTTCAGCTTCGACTTCGCCAAGACGATGACGACCGGCGAAGGCGGCATGGTGGTGTGCCGCGACGAGTCGATGCACAAACGCGCGGCGGCCTGGCACGACCACGGGCACGAGAACAACCCGGCATTGCCCCGCTGGGAAGACACGCGCGCGGGCAGCGGGTTCAACTTCCGCATGACCGAGCTGCAGGGCGCCGTTGGTCTCGCGCAGCTTCGCAAGCTGCCGGCGGTGGTGGCGGCGCAGCGGGCCACGCGGGATCGGCTCGCGGCGGCGATTCGCGGCTGCCCCGGCGTGGAGCTGCGGCCCGCCCCCCGTGGTTCGGAAGAGACCGCTGACGCGCTCGTGTTCGCCGTGCCGAGCCGGGAAGCGGCCCTGGCGTGCCGTGCGGCCCTGGTGGAGCGGGGGCTTGCCACGAAGATCCTGCCGGAGGCGATCACGTGGCACTTCGCCGGCACCTGGCGGCACATCACGCCGCTCGCCGAGCGTCACGGCGGCCGCCTGGAGCAGGCGTTTCCGGGGTCGCGCGCCCGGCTCGAACGGGCGGTCTCGGTGCCCGTGCTCGTGCGGATGCCGGAGGGGCAGCCGGAGCGGCTGGCCGAAGCGGTGACCGAGGCGCTCGTGAAGCCGGCCGCCGGAGTGCGGACGTGACCGGGCCGCTCGTGTCGGTCCTGGTGCCGATTCACAACCAGGAGACCTATGTAGGCCGCTGCCTGCGGTCGCTGCTGGCACAGTCGATGCGGCGCGACGAGTTCGAGATCATCGCGATCGACGACGGGAGCGACGATCGGACCGCGTACGCCCTGGAACTCTTCCGGGGCGACATCACGATGCTGCGAAACGACCGCAACCTCGGCCTGCCGGCGTCGTTGAACCGGGGCATCCTCGCGTCCCGGGGCGCGTTCATCGTGCGGGTCGACTCCGACGACTACGTCAACGCGAACTTCCTGCACTTCCTCAGCTTCTTCCTGGTCGAGAACCCGGACGTGGACGCGGTGGCCTGCGACTACTGGGTGGCCGACGACGAGGAGCGGTGGATCGAGCGGAGAAACTGCCTCGAGCGTCCGATTGGATGCGGCGTCATGTTCCGCCGCGAGCAGCTCCTCGACCTCGGCCTGTACGACGAGCGGTTCCGGTGTCACGAGGACCAGGACCTGCGGATCCGGTTTCTCGTGAAGCACGCGATCCGGCGGCTGGAGCTGCCGCTCTACCGGTACCGGCGGCACCGCTCCAACATGACCAACGACGCCGCCGAGATGGCGCGGCACGAGCAGATGCTGGTCGAGAAGCACGGAGCCCTCGGGTGACGCCGGCCGCCGTGCGCCTGGGCCGACGGACGATCGGTGCGACATCGCGGCCGTACGTGATCGCCGAGGTCGGCGTGAACCATGGCGGCTCGCTCGATCTGGCGTTCCTGATGATCGAGCATGCCCGCGAGGGGGGCGCGGACGCGGTCAAGTTCCAGAGCTACAAGGCACAGAAGCTGGCCGCCGCCGACTCGCCCGCCTACTGGGACACGTCGAAGGAGCCCACGACGAACCAGCGGGAGCTGTTCGCGAAGTACGACGCGTTCGGGCCCGACGACTACCGTCGGCTCGCCGGGCGTTGCGCCGAGGCCGGGATCGACTTCGCCTCCACGCCGTTCGACGCCGCCGCTGTGGCGTATCTGGATCCGCTCGTGCCGTTCTTCAAGGTGGCCTCGGCGGACGTGACCAACGTGCCGCTGCTCCGTACCGTGGGGCGGACCGGCAAGCCGGTGGTGCTGTCGACCGGCGCGGCCACGGTGGGGGAGGTCCGGAGGGCGGTGGCGCTGCTCTGCGACGCGGGCGCCCCCGATGTCGTGCTGCTGCACTGCGTGCTCAACTACCCGACGCCACCCGATCTCGCGCACCTGCGGATGATCGAGGGCCTGCGGCGCGAGTTCCCGGATCGGCTGGTCGGGTATTCGGACCACACGGTGCCGGACGCGGCCATGACGGCGCCGATCGTGGCCGCGGCGCTGGGTGCCGTGGTGATCGAAAAGCACTTCACGCACGACAAGGCCCTGCCCGGCAACGACCACTACCACGCGATGGACGTCGACGACCTGCGCCGGCTGACCACGCAGCTCGACGTCGTGTGTGCGCTGCTCGGGGAGGAAGCTGCGAAGGCGCCGCTGCCGTCGGAAACGCCCGCGCGGGCCCATGCCCGGCGGAGCATCGTGACCGCCCGGGCGGTGGCCGCGGGTGCGCCGCTCACGATCGCGAACCTGACGACCAAGCGGCCGGCCTCCGGCATCCCGGCCGAGCGCTGGGACGAGGTGATCGGGCGGAGCGCGAGCCGCGCGCTCGAGGACGACCACGTGCTCGCCTGGAGCGACCTGTCGTGACGAGCGCGTCGCGACGGAGGCAGGTGTCGTGAGCGCGTTGGTCGTCGCGACCGACGCGGGTGGGGCCGCGAACGTCGCGCCCGTGGCGGCGAGGCTTCCTGAATCCGGGCGCCGCGTGGTCTGCAGCGAGGCCACCGAACACTTCTTCCGGGAGCACGGGCTCGCCAACGTCGTCAGATGGGCGCCCGGGCAGGCGTGGGAAACGCTCGTCGACGGGCTGACGGCGGACGACGTGGTCCTCTGCGGTACGACCCGCTACGGGGCGCCGGACCGGTGGGTGACTCCGGCCGCCCGCGGGCGCGGCGCCCACACCGTGGCCGTGCTCGACGAGTGGCACCGGTACGCCGATCGCTTCCGGGATGGCACCGGCCAGCTCGCCTGGGTGCCGGACGTGATCTGCGTGCCTGACGAGCTCGCCCGCCTCGAGGCGATCGAGGAAGGCCTGCCGGCCGGGCGTCTGGCGGTCACCGGCAGCCCGGCGCTGTCGTCCTGGTGGACGCGCCTCGAACGCTTCGAGCGGGAGCCGCCCCCGCTGCCGGCGGGTGTCGCCGGGCCGCGTCCCTGGATCCTCTTCGTGTCGGAGCTGCACGCCGTGTCGTCCGGCACGGCGCCCGGTACGCGCGGACCCTGGAGCGGGTTCCTCGGGTTCACCGAGGAGAGCGTGGCCGCGGATCTGGCTGCGGTGGTGGCGGGCCTCGGCCGGCCGTGCACGGTCGTGGAGAAGCTGCACCCCTCGGCGGCGGACGGGAATTCGGCGATGCCCGGGTTGCCCGACAGTCAGGCGTGGATCCGAATCGGTCATGCGCCGATTGAGCCGTTGCTCTGGCATGCAGACCTCATCGTCGGCATGCGGTCGATCGTCCTGCTGGAGGCGGCGATGACCGGCAGGCCCGTGTTGTCCTGCCAGCCTGGGCTCACGGCGGAGCACGGCCCGGCCACGGCCGAGCGGTTCGGCTTCGTGCCGCGCGCCGTGAACCCGGGCGAGCTGGAGCGCTGGCTTCGCCGGAACTGGCGCGGCGCACGCCGCACGATTCCGCGGCCCGCGTTCGCGGGTCCGGATGCCGTTGACCGGGTGCTGGAGGTGCTCAGACCCGTGGCGCTGGCTGGGGAACGATGAAGGTCGTGGCCTCGGTCCAGGTGCGGATGGGCTCCGGCCGCCTGCCAGGCAAGACGATGCTCGAAGTGGCCGGGAGACCGCTGCTCGGCCACCTGCTGGACCGCCTCGCGCGGGCCACCCGCCTGGACGCTGTGGTGGTCGCCACGCCGGACAACGCGGCCAACGACGTGATCGCCGACTACTGCGCCGGGCGCGACATCCCCTGCTTCCGGGGCAGTGAGGACGACGTGCTGGGACGGACGCTCGGCGCGCTCCGGATGATGCAGGCGACCGTGGGCGTGGAGGCGTTCGGCGATTCGCCGCTGATCGATCCCGCCGTGGTCGATCGCATGGTCGGCGTGTTCCTGGAGGCGGGCGGCTCGCTCGACTTCGTGGGCAACGATCTGACGACCACCTACCCTCCCGGCATGGACGTCGAGGTGTTCAGCGTGGCCGCGCTGGAGGATGCCGCGTGCCGCACGGACGATCCCGCAGTCCGGGAGCACGGGACGCTGTTCATCCGCCAGCACCCGGAGCGGTATCGGATCCTGAACGTCGAAGCCCCGCCCGAACATCGCCATCCCGACATCTCGCTCGAGGTCGACACGGGGGAGGACGCGCAGGTCGTGCGCGCGATTCTGGAACACTTCGAGGGGAGGGCCGACTGCACGCTGGACGACATCGTGCGGTTTCTCCGCACGCGCGACGACCTGCGTGTCCTGAACGCCCACGTGCCGCGACGCTGGAAGGCGTACCGGATGGAACATGCCTGAGTTCCGTGTCGGCATCATCGGCGCCGGACGGATGGCCGGGCAGCCGGGCGAGCGCGAGTTCGCGGCCTTTCCCGGGACGCACGCCGCAGCGATCGCCGAGGGTCGGTCGTTCGAGATTGCTGCCGTGCACGACACAGACCCGGACCAGGCCCGGCGGTTTGCGAGCCGATGGGGCGGGCAGATCTACCCGGACGCACCGGCGATGCTGGCCGGAGCGCGGCTGGACGTGGCCGTCATCGCCACGCCGGACGACACGCACGCCGGGCTGACGGCCACCGGCCTGTCGTCGTCATGCTGTCCGGCCGTGCTGATCGTCGAGAAGCCTCCGTGCACGCGCCGGGCGGAGCTCGGCGGCCTGCGTGCCCTGGCTGAGGCACGGCCCGCCACGATAGTGGTGGTGAACCTGAGCCGGCGCTTCGATCGGGGCCACCTCGACCTCTCCCGCGACGTGGCGGCCGGCCGGTTCGGCCGCCTCGTCGAAGCCACGTGCGAATACAGCGGCGGCTGGGTGCACAGCGGCCCCCACGTCGTGGACACGCTCCGGCTGCTGACCGGTGGGGAGCTGCGCGTCGATCGTGCCGCGGTTGGCGCGTTCGGGCGCCCGGGCGATCCGTGCCTGGACGTCGACCTGACGTCGCTGCCGTCGGGTGCGGCGGTCACCGTCCGGGGAGCTGATGAGCGGCGGCGGCCGGTGTTCGACATCGCGCTGCGCTTCCCGGCAGCGACCGTGCGTGTGACGGAGTTCGGCCAGCGGATCGTCGTGGACCCCGCTGGTCCGTCCGTCAGCCGGACAGGTGACGCCATCCTGCCGACGCAAGCGCTCTACGGTGCGTGCTCGAGGTACCTCCTCGACGGCGATCGGACGGCCCTCTGCGCCGCTCGGCTGGAGGCCGTCGCGCCATCCATGGCACTGCTCTTCGACGCACAGGAGCAGGCAGGCACCGTCGATGTGGCCGGTGCGCCAGTCGCGGCGGGCGTGGGCGCGTCCGTCGGAGGCGTCGCATCGTGAGCGCGACCGGCACGGCGGTGCGGCTTGCCATCGACGGAGGGGCGCCCGTGCGCCTGCGTCCCTGGCACGACAACCTGACGACCGGTGACGAAGAGGCCCGGGCCGTGCGGGCGGTGATGGCGTCGGGCTACCTGTCGCTCTTCGAGGGCTCGCACCGGCCCGACCCGCCCTTCAGCTTTTTCGGCGGCCCAGCCGTGCAGGCGTTCGAAGCGGCGATGAGTGCGTATTACGGCATGCCGCACGCCGTCTCCGTGAACAGCGCCACGTCGGGTCTGTACGCCGCCATCGGCGCGCTCGGTCTCGGGTACGGCGACGAAGTGATCGTGTCGCCATTCACCATGACGGCGTGTGCTGCGGCGCCGCTCATCTACGGGGCGATTCCGGTGTTTGCGGACGTCGAGGCTGACAGCGGCTGTCTGGATCCGGGTGCGGTCGAAGCCCGGATCACGCCCCGCACGCGCGCCATCCTCGTCGTCCACCAGTTCGGGATCCCCGCGGACATGGACGCGCTCCTGGATCTGGCGCGACGTCACGGCCTGCGCGTCATCGAAGACTGCGCGCAGGCCCACGGCGCGCGCTACCGGGATCGGCTCGTCGGCACGATGGGCGACATCGGCGTCTTCAGCTTCAACGTGAACAAGACCGCGCAGAGCGGCGAGGGTGGCTGCTGCCTGACGCGTGACCCGGATCTGGCGTACCGCCTGCAGCTCATCCGGAATCACGGCGAGGCGGTCGTCGGCCCCGCCGGGTACGCCGACATCGCGAACATCGTCGGCTTCAACTACCGGATGACGGAGCTGGCGGCCGCCGTCGCACTGGAGCAGGTGAAGAAGCTCGATCAGCTCAACGCCCGGCGGCTCGCGCTGGTCGAGCACCTGAGGCGGGCGCTGGCAGGGCAGGACGGCGCAGCGCCCCTGACGCCGCTCGTGGGGCGTGCGGACTGCACGTCCACCTGGTACCTGTTGCCGCTGCGCTTCGACCCCGCTGTGGCCCGAAGCGACCGGGCCACGTTCGTCGCGGCCGTCCGCGCCGAAGGCGTGCCGCTGTCGGAAGGCTACGCGCAGCCGCTGTACCTGCAGCCGCTCTACCAGCGGCGGCACGCGTTCAAGCACGGCTACCCGTGGGCCGCTGCCGAGAACCGGGAGAGCACGCCCGACTACGCGCGCGGGAGCTGTCCCGTGGTGGAGCGGCTGCACGACGAGGCGATCGTGGTCGGCGAGCACGTGCGCCCGCCGCACACCGAGGCGGACATGGACGACATCGCCCGCGCCGTGCGGAAGGTTGCCGACGGGCTCGCGGGACGTGAGCGCCGGCCGTGACGGTGGGCGCCGAGGGCGTGCGGGAGGTGACGTTCGACGACCTGCCCGGCCTGCTGCCCTGGGCGCGAGTGCTGCTGGGTTCGGAGGCTCCGGAGGTCCGCAGGAAGACCAGGGAGGCGATCGAGCGGGAGTTCGAACGAGACAAGTGGGGCAGCCTGCTGAAGGCACTCGAGGCGCCCGGGCGCCGCTGGGGCGTCGGCGACGCGGAGAGGTGGTTCATCGGTGACGAGGAGACCGTGTTCAGTGCCGGCGATCGGCTGTGTGCAGGTTCAGCGCTCGCCGCGCAGGCGCGCTTTGTCGACGAGGTGGCGGCGCGTCTCCTGCCGTTCCTGCCTGCGGAGGGCCTGGTGGAGCTGGGCGCCGGGTACGGCGGCGTGCTGCTGAATCTGGCGAAGCGCACCGGGTTCGAGGGGATCGGTCTCGCGGCAGGGGAGCTCACGGCCGCCGGGGTGGAGTGCCTTCGCCGCCTGGCCGCGGTCGAGGGCCTGGCTGTCCATGCCGGGCGCTGTGACTTCACCGCGCCCGGCATCTGCCGCTTCGAGGTGGCGCCGGGAAGCGCGATCTACACCTGCGGTGCCGTGCCGTACGTCCGCGAGCTCACCCGCGCGTTCGTCGACGATCTGCGCGCGCTCGGCCCGGCCGCCGTCGTGCACATCGAGCCGTGTCCGGAACACTACGGCGACGATCCGCTGGGGCGCCTGCGATCGGCGTACGCGTCCGCGAACGACTACAACCGGAACCTCGTGTCGCTGCTGCACGAGCGAGCGGAGGCGGGTGACATCACGCTGCTTCGCGAGGAGAAGTGTTTCTTCGGGCCGAACTGCCTGCTGCCGTTCTCACTGGTGGCGTGGGTGCCCGCCCGGGGCGTCTCGTGAAGGCGCCGCGCCTGCTGGTGACGACGGCCCTCGAGGAGACCTGCCTCGAGGGCCGGGACCTGCTGCTGCTGGGCGAGTGGTGCCGCCGGTACTCGCGGCGATCGTTCTGGGAGGGCCGTTCCCACGAGGTGCTTCCGTTCCACTGGAACACACCGGGCAAGCGGCACCGGGACTACCTGTACCTGGAGGACCTCTTCGAGCGCACGATGCTGGCACTGGCCCAGGACCTGGATGTGTGTCACGGCGTGACCCGCCCGGTTCGCTACTGGCGCATCGTGCTCGGGACGTGGCTCGGTCTCTATGTGTCCGCGCTGTTCGACCGCTGGGAGTCGACGCGGCTCGCGGTTGCGCGCGAAGAGCCGCTGGAGACCGTGGCGCTGAGCCCGCGCGGGCCCTCGTTTCCCGCACTGGGCCGGAACGACGAAGCGCGACGGATGAACGACGACCGGCACAATCACGAGCTGTATCTCGACGTCATCGAGTCTCTGGCGCCCGAGCGCATCCGGGTAATCGAGGTCGACGCAGGCGCCGCGGCTGCTCAGTACGAGCCACCCGCCCGGTCGATGGCGCCCGCTCGGCGGAAGCTGGGGCGCATGTGGGCCGGTCGTGCGAGCCGGTGGCTTGCCGGCCTTTCCGCTGGCGGAGACGTTGCGCTCGTGGACACGTTTCTCCCGCTGCCTGCGCTGGTGCGTCTCAGCCTGCTTCTCAGGCAGGTGCCCAGGACGTACCCGGAGCTCGGAACGGTCCACAACAGCGGCTCTGCCGGCGTGGCGTCACCATTTCGCGAGCGACTGCTGGCCCTTGCGCATGCGAGGAGCAGCCGCAACGAGGGGTTCGAGGCGTTCCTGTGGCGTCGGCTCGGGTCGGATCTCGCGCGGCCGTACCTCGAAGGATTCGACGACCTGCAACGGCGCGCCCGTGATCTGAAGCTGCGATGCCGGGTCATCGCGACGGCGAACGCCCACTGGCACAACGAGCTGTTCAAGGTCTGGGCCGCCGAGCGGGTGCTCGAAGGGGCACGGCTCGTGACGGCAGAGCACGGCGGCTCGTTTCCCGGTCGGGAGTACGTCTTCAACGCCGAAGAGCACATGGCGGACGTGCACACCCCTACCTACCTGCCGCACCACCCCGCGCACCACCAGATGCCCCCGACCAAGTACGCGGGCGTCCGTCCGGGCCGGGGGGCAGGCGGTACCTGGCTGCTCATGGTGCCCTACGAGGGCCCGCGGTACACGATTCGGGCCGCCGCGCAGCCGCACGCGTCGCAGACACTCGACTGCTTCAGGGATTCCGTGGCGTTTGCCGACGTCCTGCCCGCCACGGTCCGCGCCCATCTGCGCGTGAAGCTGCGGGGACTCGACCCGGCGGCCGACTGGGAGCTGCGCGATCGGTACACCGATCGCCTGGGCGCCGCCCATGTCGTTGACGGGATGGCGCTCGATCGCGCCTTTTCTCACGCACGGCTGGTGGTGTGCACCTATCCCCAGAGCACGTTCACCGAAGCGATCCTTTCGGGAAGACCGACGGTGATGTTCTTCGATCCGGCCGTTCACGAGCTGCACCCGGTGGCCGACGAGGTGGTGACGATGCTGCAGCGGGTCGGGGTGATTTTCTCCGATCCACGCGAGGCCGCACGGCAGGTGGTGCGTGTGTGGGGGGCGCCGCACCGTTGGTGGCAGGCCCCTGACGTGCAGCGGGCCACGCGGGCGTTCCTGAGCGCCACGATGAACGATGTCCGCGCGCCGCTGTGGCGCTGGGCGGGTTTCCTCCGGGCGCAGGTGCGTGAGGCGCGGCTGACCGGCAGGCCGGCAGCCACGGTGACGGGAGGCAGTGCGGTCGTGCCGGGGCGTCCAGGCGCTGCCAGACGCTGAGCGGGAAGATGTCCGCGACACTGCGCAACGCCATCACCGGGGTCAAGCAGCGATTCGACCTGGCGCGTCATGCCTGGCGCCATCCCCGGAGACTCCGGCCGGCCCAGATGGTGGCGGTCGATCAGCCGCTGATCCTCGTCAGCCAGATTCAGCGGTCCGGAGGGACGTTGCTGTCGCAGCACCGAACGCGCCATGAAGCGGGTGTGCGCCCGCGTGGGGCTGCTGTCTGCGGCCGCGTGATTCACAGGCACCCGGCCTGCTCCCTCCTCGCGCCAAGCCATCCGGGCGCCTCGCCGCCCGAGAGTCGGCAACATCCCAGGCCGGACCGGGCGCCGGCCACCTCACGGCGGAGTTGACGCGCATGCGCTTCTTCATGCTGTATTCGAACCAGTTCGCCGTCGGCAACAAGCCGATCGGCATCGCGTCGCTCGCGGCGATCCTGCGGCGCGAGGGGCACGAGTTCACGCTGTTCGACTGCACGGCGTTCGACGTCGTGGCCCCCAACAAGGCGGACTGGAACGCGGCCGGCGAGCAGACGCTGGCCTTCAAGCTTCCGAGCAACCCACAGCGCCTCCCTTCCCGCAGGCGCATCACGTTCGGCGCCCTGATCGACGAGGTGCTGCGCGCGGTGGACGGGTTCGGCCCAGATGTCATCGGCCTGAGCGCGCTGACCGACGACTACCCGCTGGGTCTCGGCCTGATGCGCCGCATCAAGCAGATGTTTCCCCGCGTCCCGACGATTGCGGGCGGCGTGCACGCGACGGTCGACCCGGAAGGCGTGATCGCGGAGCCCTGTTTCGACATGGTCTGCGTAGGCGAGGGCGAGTACGTCGCGCTCGACATCGGGCGACGGCTCGACGAGGGGAAGGGCTGCGGGGGGATCGCCAACCTGTGGGTGAAGTGTCCAGACGGCACCATCGAGAAGAATGCCGTGCGGCCCTACGAAACAGACCTGGATCGCTTTCCGTTCCCTGACTGGAGCATCTACCCGGAGACCGCGTTCTACAAGCCGTTTCAGGGCTTCGTCTACAAGTACGGCGATTTCGAGATGAGCCGGGGGTGCCCCTATAAGTGCTCGTACTGCATCAACGTGGAACTGCAGCAGATATACGCCGGACATCAGTACCACCGGACCAAGTCCATAGCCAGGGTCGTGGCGGAAGTGCGCGCGGCCATCGAGCGGTACGGCATCGAGTTCCTGAAGTTCTGGGACGAGACGTTCCTGCTCATGGAGCCGGAGCGGCTGGAAGAGTTCGGCGATCTCTACTCTCGCGAGATCGGGCTGCCCTACGTCATCGAGACGACGGCCCAGAGCGTGGACGCGCGCTCGGTGAAGGTCTTGCAGAAGACGAACTGCCGGAGCGCGTCCCTCGGGATGGAAACGGGGAGCCCTGACATGCGCCGCGGGCTGCTCTTCAAGCCGACGGGCAACGACGCGTACGTCAAGGCCTTCGCCCTCCTCGAAGCCCACGGCATCCAGAAGGTGTCGTTCAACATGATCGGCCTGCCGACCGAGAGCCAGGAGGACATCTTCCGCACGATCGCGCTGAACCGCCTGGTCCGGACCGACGCGCAGGCGGTCGGGGTGTTCTACCCGTACAAGGGGACACCCATCCGCCAGATGATGATCCAGGAAGGCTGGATGGATGACGACTTCGACCTGGGCGATCTGAAGGACTACGACTACAACACGTTCACGAGCGGCGCGAGGTCGGTGGTCCGCTTCACGGACATGGACAGCCGGCTGGTCAACCGGCTCCGGGTGCTGTTCAGCGCCTACGTGGTGTGGCCCGGCCGCCTGCACCCGATCCTCGACTACGTGAAGAACCACGACGACACGTTCGCCCGGACCCTGTTGCGGAACGTACAGCGGATCTCCTACGCGAAGCGGTTCGGCGAACCGCCACCCCGGGATTCGGGCGCCGAACAGCCCGATCGGGAGAAGGCTCGCGCGGCGGCGCTCGCCGCCGCAGCTGCTTTCGGCGAGCCGGACGCAGCGGAGTTCGCCGGCTTGCTCGTCGAAGGCTGGAGCGGGAATGGCTTCGATCGGGTCGTCGGGCTGCTCGCGCGCGTTGCCACAGCCGAGTTGCCTCCCGACGTGCCGATTCCGGACTCGGAGGCCGGGCTCCTGGCGTGGCTGATGGAGGACCGGGCGGACGGAGAGACCGTGCGCGACACGCAGCGCACGTTGATCCAGATCGCCAAGTCGGATAGCCGAAAGTATGTGCCAGCCAGCGCCTGACGGCGCGGCCTTCCGGTTGCTCACGACCGCGACGCTGGTGTTCTGGGACTTCGACGGCGTCATCAAGGACTCGGTCCAGGTGAAGGGGGAGGCCTTCCACGAACTGTTCGCCCCCTTCGGCGGTGATCTCGCCGCCCGGGTCCTGGCACACCACGAGGCACACACTGGCGTGTCCAGGTTCGAGAAGATCCCGCTGTACCTCCAGTGGGCGGACCTGACGCCGGATGCGCCGCTCGTGGCTGCCTACTGCGTGCGCCTGGGAACCCTGGTGAAGCAGCGTGTGATCGCGTCGCGGTGGGTACCCGGCGTGGAGCCGTATCTTCGAGCCAACGCCGACCGTCAGGCCTTCGTGCTCATCAGCGCGACGCCGCAGGACGAGCTCGAAGAGATCGTTGACGCCCTTGATCTCGGGGCCTGCTTCAGCGCGATCTACGGCGCCCCGACGCCGAAGGCTGATGTCGTTCGGCGCGAGTTGCAGGTTCGCGGCGTGGAGCCGGCGTCCGCGGTCGTAGTGGGCGACTCGGCCAGTGATGCCAACGCCGCGATGGCCAGCGGCGTGCCGTTTCTCCTTCGGCCAACCGGGTACAACGAGGCGCTGCAGCGGCAGGGGCACACGGTCCTGTCCCTGGATCCGGGTCCGGCATGAGCTCGCAGCGCGGCCCGGCGCCCGGCCCCTCCGCGAGCCCCGCCGCGTCCGCCACTGGCGGGCAGGTCGCCCCGGCCCGCGCCGAAGAGCGGTACGAACGGCGGATCGGTCTGATCGGGCGCGCAGCCGTCCACGCCACGGCGCTCGCCAGGCGTCTCGGCGCCCTGGCCGATCGCGCCTGCAGCCGCTGGTGGGCGGTCCAGTTGGGGAGCTGCGGCCGTCACTTCCACGTCACGCGATCGAGTGTGATCGAGGCGCCTGACCACATTCGTATCGGCGACGACTTCCTGGCGCGGGGACCGGTGTACCTCTTCGCCAATGACGGTGAGCTGGTCATCGGTAACGGCGCGTCATTGGCCCGCAACGTGGAGATCAATGCATCCGGTGGCCGCATCGTCATCGGCGATCGGGTGCTGATCGCGCCCAATGTCGTGCTCCGCGCAGCCAATCACCGAACGGACCTGACCGACAGACCGATCGCGGATCAGGGACACGTGCGCGGCACAATCGTCGTCGAGGACGACGTCTGGATTGCCGCCAACGCCGTGATCACGCCCAACGTGACGCTGCGCCGGGGCACCGTGGTCGGGGCCGGGGCCGTAGTCACCCGGTCCACGGAACCGCACACCGTCGTGGGCGGCGTGCCCGCACGCTGCGTCGCGAGGCGCAGCGGGTCAGGCTGAATGGCCGGCGCAGGGGAGGCGGCCCTCCGGGAGGCAGACATCCGGCCGCGCGAGATCTTCGATGAGTTCCTGCGGCTGTGCGCGGAGGACGTCCGGCGCTATTTCGCGACGGTCCCGCGCGAGCCGATCGGCTGCCCGGCCTGCGGGATGGCTGGCGAAACCGCGTTCAGCAAGGACGGCTTCGACTACGCGGAATGCCCGGTGTGCGCCACGCTGTTCGTCACGCCCCGGCCCGCTGCGGAGGCCTTCGCGCGCTACTACCGGGAGTCGGCCTCGTCGAGATACTGGGCGACCACGTTCTACCCGGAGACGGCTGCCACGCGCCGCGAGCGGCTGTGGAAACCGAAGGCGCTGGCCGTCCGCGATGTCATGGCGCGCCACGGCGCCGGGGGCCACACGGTCGTCGACATCGGGGGAGGGTTCGGCCTGTTTGCCGAGGAGATGCGCCGGGTGCTCGGCCGCCCGGTCACGGTGCTCGAGCCGGCGCCGCACCTCGCGGACATCTGCCGCCAGGCGGGTCACCCGGTCGTCGAGTGCTTCCTCGAAGACGCCCGTCCAGGCGACCTCCCCGCCGGGCCCAGGACGTTCGTCAGCTTCGAGCTGTTCGAACACCTGCACGACCCCGGACGGTTCCTGGATCGGCTGCGAACCCTGATGGCGCCCGGCGAGCTGTTCGCGTTCTCGACGCTGTCCGGGTTGGGCGCGGACATCAGGGCCCTCTGGGAGGACGCAAGAGCGGTGTCACCCCCGCACCACCTGAACTTCCTCAACCCGGGCTCGGTGGCACGGATCCTCGGTCGTTGCGGCTTCGACGCGCTCGAAGTCACGACCCCCGGGCAGCTCGACGTGGACATCCTGGTGAACAGCCGCGCCTTCATCAAGGACCGCTTCTGGCAGGCGTTCGTCGATCGCGCCGACGAGGCGGCCAGGGTGGCGATGCAGGCGGCGCTGGTTGCCACCGGCTTCAGCTCCCACATGATGGTGGTGGCGCGCGCGCGTGCGTGACCGTACACACCTACGACAAGGCGAACAGCATCCTCGAGATCCGCTCACGGGACGGGTCGGCGGATCCCGTGCGCCCACGCATCGCGCGGCTGCGAAGTCGGCTTGCGGCTGCGTCGGGAGGACGGTTCGACGCCGTGGTGCTGCGGGCCTGTGAGGACCTGCTCGACGAGCCGATCGACGACAGCCTGCCCCGCTTCGCGCTCCGTCCGCACGTGCAGGTGGAAGTCGACCGCCTGCCCGACAGCTGGCTGCCGCGGTACCTCTTCTACCGGTATCGGTACGAGGTATATCCGGCCGCCCGGCTGCTCGACGACTTCCCGCCCTGCCTCCAGGTCGAGCCGACCGGCATCTGCAACTACCGGTGCGTGTTCTGCTACCAGACCGACCAGGTGCTCACGGCGCCGGCCAACGGGCACCTGGGGATGATGAGCCTCGACCTGTTCCGGCGGGTCATCGACGAGGCCGAGGGGCGCTGCGAGGCGGTAACGCTCGCGTCTCGCGGCGAGCCGCTGATGGCCAGGGACATCGATGCCATGCTGGCGTACGCTGCGGGCAAGTTCGTGGCGTTGAAGGTGAACACCAACGCGTGGTTCCTCGACGAGCGTCGCGCCCGGGCGCTGCTCGATGCCGACCTGAACACGCTGGTGTTCTCGGTGGACGCGGCCGAGCCGGAGCTGTACTCGCGGCTCCGGGTCAACGGGAAGCTCGATCGCGTGCTGGCGAACGTCGAGGCGTTCGCCCGGCTCCGGGAGCGAGAGTACCCGCGCGCGCGCGTCGTCACCCGCGTGGCCGGCGTGCGCGTGGGCGATGGCCAGGACATCGCGGACATGGAACGCCTGTGGGGTGGTCTCGTGGACCAGGTGGCGTTCGTGGACCACGTGCCCTGGGAGCGGACGTACGAGCAGCCGCCGTCCGGCGTGGACGCGCCCTGCTCGGACCTCTGGCGCCGGATGTTCGTGTGGGCCGACGGGCGGGTGAATCCCTGCGACGTGGACTACCTGTCCACGCTGTCGCCCGGGCGGCTGGACGACAACGACTCGCTGATGTCGCTGTGGACCGGTGAACGCTACCGGGCACTCCGCCAGGAGCACCTCGCGGGCCGTCGTGACCGGACGTCACCGTGCGGGCGGTGCAATTTGGTTTGAGCCGCGCCGCCCCGATCGACATGAAGCCCCGCCTTGCCCTCATCGGATGCGGCCGCATCGCCCGGTGGCACGTTCCTGCCTGCCGGGAGGCGGGTTTCGAGGTGACGGCGGTCGCCGGACGGCGCCGCTCCGGCCGCGCGGGCGCGTTCGCCGCGGAGTTCGGGATTCCCGCCGTCGCCTCCGACCCGATGGCGCTGGCGGGCGCGGACGACTGGGATGCGCTCCTCATCGCAGCGCCGCCGTCAGTTGCCCCGGAGTTGCTTCGCATCGCCGGCGCGTCCGGGAGGCCGGTGCTGGTCGAAAAACCGGTGGCGCTCTCGAGTGGCATGCTGCGGCCGGTCGTCGATCGCTGGCCGAACGTGCTCGTTGGCTACAACCGGCGGTTCTATGCCACCGTGCGCGCCGCGCGCGAGTTCACCGCTGCGGGGCCCTGTCTCGTCCGTCTCGAGCTGCCGGAGCCGGCCGCGCCTGCGGCCACGGAAGACATCCTCTTGACCGGGTCCGTTCATGGGTTCGACCTCGTGCGTCACCTTCTTGGACCCCTGCGCCTCGAATCGGTGACGCCCTACCGCCGCGCGGGTGCGCAGCAGGGCGCCACCGCCACGCTCGTCAGCGCACGCGGTGACGTCATCCAGTACCACGGCTGCTGGGGAGCGCCGGCCGTGTTCTCACTGACGATTGACTGCGCAGGGCGGCGGTTCAGCCTGCAGCCGTTCGAGCGCGCCACGGTGTACGAGGGACTTGACGTCCTCCAGCCCACGGGCGAGGTTGCGGTCCGGCAGTACGTGCCGCGCGTGGCCTCCGAGGTGAGGGTCGATCGCGGCGCCTTCAAGCCCGGCTTCGTCGAACAGGCCAGGGCGCTCCTCGATCGGTGCCACGGCCGCACGTCTCCGATCGCGGCGACGCTGTCCGACGCCCTGGCGGCGCTGGAACTGGCCGAGGCCGTGGGTCAGGGCGCCCGTGAGGCCGCCCGGACGTGATCTGTGCCCTGCTGCTCGGCCGCGAGGGATCCGCGGGTTTCCCCGGCAAGAACATGGCGCCGGTACTGGGCCGGCCGCTGGCGGCCTGGCCGATGCAGGCAGCCCTGGACGCGGCGACGGTGGACCGTGTGTACCTGTCGACCGACTCGGCCTCGTTGAAAGCGATCGCCGTCGAGCTGGGCGTCCGCGTCATCGAGCGCCCTGCGCACCTGGCCACCGCGGGCGCGCTTGGAGAGGACGCCTTTGCGCACGGCTACCAGGTCATCAGGGAGGATCTCGCGCGCGAAGGTGCGGTCGTGGAGCTGATGGTGCTGCTGTTTGCCAACGCCGCCACCATCGCACCCGGAACCATCGACGAAGGCGTCCGGGTGCTCAGGGAGCGTCCGGAGGTCGACTCGGCGGTGACGGTGTCGCGCTACAACATGTGGAGTCCGCTGCGCGCGCGCCGGATTGGCGACGACGGCCTGCTGCAGCCCTTCGTGCCCTTCGAGACGTTCGGCGATCCGGCGACGCTCAACTGCGACCGCGACTCCCAGGGGGACGTCTGGTTCGCTGACATGGGCGCGTCCATCGTGCGGCCGCGCTGCCTCGAGCACCTGGACGACGGCCTGCTGCCGCAGAAGTGGATGGGGCGCCGCATCCACCCGCTCAGGCAGTGGGGCGGCCTGGACGTCGACTACGAGTGGCAGCTGCCGCAGGTGGAGTTCTGGCTGCGGGCGCACGGCAGGCAGGGGGCCGACGAATGACCATAGGGCGCGTTCCGCCCGTGCTGATCACGACCGTGCCGTTCGGCGATCCCGACCCGGCGCCCCGGCGCGTGCTGGACGCCGGCGGGGTTGTCTACGACCTGCAGCCGTTCGGCCGCCGGATCACGGAAGAGGAGCTGGCGGCGCTGATCGCCCCCTACGAGGTGCTGATCGCGGGCACCGAGCCGATTACCGCCCGCGTGATCGCGGCGGCGTCGAACCTGCGGCTGATCGCGCGGGTGGGCATCGGCCTCGACAGCGTCGACCTCGCTGCCGCGCGGCGCCGGGGCATCGCGGTGACGTACACCCCCGAGGCCCCGGCGCCGGCGGTCGCGGAGCTGGCGTTCGGACTGATCCTCAACCTGTGCCGGCACGTGACCGAGGCGGACCGCGCCGTCCGGGGCGGCGGATGGCATCGCCTCCTCGGCCGGCGCCTCGACGGCGCCACGGTGGGCATCCTGGGCGTTGGCCGCGCCGGCTCACGCGTGGCGCGGATGGTGCGCGGGGCGTTCCCTGGCGTGCGCCTGCTCGGCTGCGATCTCCGCCCGGACGAGGCCGTCGGGACCGCGTGCGGCATCGAGTGGGTGGCGCCGGCCCGCCTCTACGCCGAGTGCGGCGTCATCAGCGTGCACGTGCCCCTCACGCCGGTGACGCGCGGGATGATCGGCGCCAGCCAGCTGCAGATGATGAAGCCGGACGCGCTGCTCGTGAACACCGCGCGCGGGGGCATCGTGGATGAAGCGGCGCTGGCGGAAGCGCTCCGCGCCGGGAGGCTGGGCGGCGCCGCCATCGACGTGTTCGAGCACGAGCCGTACAGGGGCGAGCTCGCCGCGCTTCCCACCTGCCTCCTGACCTGCCACATGGGGTCCATGACCGCCGACTGCCGCATCCGGATGGAGTCCGAAGCCGCCGAAGAGGCCGTGCGCTGGCTGCGAGGGGAGCCCTTGCGGCAGCTGGTGCCCGAGGAGGAGTACCTCCTGCGCGCCGAGGAGGTGCGAGCATGAGCGCGACCAGCCTGCGAGCGGCGGTGTTCGGCGGCGCCGGCTTCCTCGGGAGCTGGGTTGCCGATGCGCTCAGCGAGGCGGGCCACCGGGTCGTGGTCTTCGATCGCCAGGCGTCGCCGTACCTGCGCGCCGGCCAGGAAGCCGTGGTCGGCGACATCCTCGACGCGGATGCCGTGCGCGCGGCCGTCCGTGGCTGCGACGTCGTCTACAACTACGCCGGCGTGTCCGACATCGAGGAGGCCGCCCGCCAGCCGGTCGAGACCGTGCGGGCGAACGTGCTCGGCAACACGATCCTGCTCGACGCCGCGCGCGAAGCCGGCGTGAAACGGTTCGTGTTCGCCAGCACGCTCTACGTCTACAGCGCGTCCGGGGCGTTCTACCGGAGCAGCAAGCAGGCCTCGGAGCTCATCATCGAGGATTACCAGAAGGCGTTCGGCCTGCCCTACACGATCCTCCGCTACGGATCCCTGTACGGCCCGAGGGCGGGCGACACGAACTGGATCTGGCGGATGCTCAACGACGCCGTCGCGTCCGGAGCGGTCCGGCGCCTCGGGGACGGCGAGGAGATCCGGGAGTACGTGCATGTGTGGGACGCGGCGGGCAGCAGCGTGGACATCCTGGCGCCCGAGTTCGCCAACACGCACGTGATCATCAGCGGCCAGCAGGCCGTGCGCGTGCGCGACCTGCTGGCCATGGTGAACGGCATCCTGGGCGGCCGGCTGGCCGTCGAATACGTGCCGGTGGAGCGATTGGGCGACGGCGGCGGCGCCCACTACGGCGCGACGCCCTACGCCTTCAACCCCCGCATCGCGAAGAAGATCGCGCGGTCGTCCTACGTCGACCTCGGCCAGGGGCTGCTGGATCTCGTCGAGCGCATCCACCGCGCGCAGCACGCGCCCGAACGGCACGAAGACCTCCTTGTGGACGAATGAAGAGGCTGGTCATCCTGGCGAATCCCGAGAGGGCTGCCACCGCTCCGGTGGTCCCGGGGACGACGTATGTCCTGTGGGAAGGCGGTCTCGAGGAGCCGAGGCCCGACTGCATCGCCCTGGCGGAGCGCCTCGACCGGGAGTCGGAGCGGCTGCTGGCGGAGTACAGCGACTGGCGCGACCGGCTGTCCCGGTTCGAGCATCGAGACCGGATGCTGGCGGATGCGCTCGACCTGGGCGTCCCCGGTGGCGGCGCCCTCTGGTGGGCATCCACGGTAGCGGCCACGCCGGTCGAGTCTCTGGGACGCGTGGCGG
>Ga0194132_10004570_pt1 | contig 23437 bp, 18 predicted proteins | sample TA2KigOf80mmetaG_FD_148612 | JGI IMG/M metagenome (GOLD analysis project Ga0194132, IMG submission 148612) | Freshwater microbial communities from Lake Tanganyika, Tanzania - TA2015054 Kigoma Offshore 80m | ecosystem: Environmental > Aquatic > Freshwater > Lake | place: Tanzania: Lake... | reverse complement strand
TTGTCGGCCTTGCCTTCGCCGTGGCCGCGAGCGCGAACTTGCCCGTCATCGTACTTTCGCTCTTCTGGAAGCGTTTTAACACCGCTGGCGCAGTTTGGGGCCTCGGCGTCGGCCTCGTTGGCAGCATTATCCTTATTATACTCAGCCCGAGCGTAATGGATGCGAACGGCAAGGCGCTCATCAACGCCGCGCCGCTCTTCCCGCTGAAAAACCCAGGCATCGTGAGCATCCCGTTGGGCTTCCTCGCCGCGTGGCTGGGCACACTGATGAGCAACGACCGCTCGAGCGAGGCGAGGTTCGCCGAGTTGACTGTCCGTGCCAACACCGGCCTTGGCGCGGAAAAGGCGACTTCACACTGAGTGAGCATAACTAACCGACACCAATGCAGACAGTTCCTCACATTAGTGCAGGTCAGTGCGGGTTAGTGTTTGAGAATCCCGCCTCCACTCGCCGGGCCTTCATTCGACGCGGTGCCTTGGTGCTGTCCGCCACGGCCAGCCTAGCTGATTCCCTCGCTGCCGATTCTGCTGCCGCCCCCGTCCTCCGCATCGGCCTGCTCACGGACCCGCACTACGCGGACATCCCGGCGCAGGGCAAACGCCACTATCGCGAATCGCTCAGCAAGGTTCGCGCCGCCATCGAGCACTTCAATGCGGCGAAGGCTGACTTTGTTGTGGAACTCGGCGACTTCATTGACGAAGCCGCGAGGGTCGAAGGCGAAATCGCCCACCTTAAAACCATCGAGGCCGAGTTCGCAAAGTTCCGTGGTCCGCGCCACTACGTGCTGGGCAACCACTGCGTTTGGACGCTTACGAAAGACCAGTTTTACGCGAACTGCGCCGCGAAACGGGCTCCCTACTCATGGGACTCGGCAGGATTTCACTTCATCGTGCTCGACGCCTGCTTCCGCGCGGACGGCGTTGCTTACGGTGCGAAGAATTTCACTTGGACCGACACGGAGATTCCCGAGTCGCAGCGTCGCTGGCTTGCTGAAGACCTCGCTGCCACGCGCTTGCCGACGATTGTCTTTGTCCACCAGCGTATCGACATCACCGGTGACTACGCCGTGAGGAGCGCGCCAGCGGTGCGCGAAATTTTGGAACGCTCCGGCCGCGTGCTCGCCGTCTTTCAAGGCCATCACCATCGCAACGAGCATCGGTTGGTCGGCGGCATTCACTACTGCACGCTCATGGCGATGGTGGAGGGCAACGGCGCGGAGGACACTGCGAGTGGCTTACTGGAGGTTTTCCGCGACGGCAGCTTGAAGCTGGATGGTGCGTTCAAGCAGTTGAGCTATGCTTGGCAACCGCCCGCCCACGCCGGTCAGTGAAGCTGCCATTCAACTCCACCGTCGAAAGCCTCGCTTGTTCCTCAATCATCTCATGAAACTTTCACCCTTCCTCTCCGTTGGCTTCGCCGCGTTTCTCCTGTCTGGTTGCGCCGCGACTGATTGCCCGTACTGCAAGGTCGACAAACCCGCGGCTACCACTGCGTCGCCTGGAGCAAAGCCCACTGGCGCCGCCAGTGCTGTTCGCAGCCTCTTTGATGGCAAGTCGCTTACCGGTTGGAAGGACTCTGGTTTTGCTGGCGCGGGCGAGACAAAGTTGGAGCCCAACTTTCGCGGCCAAGGCCCGGTCATTCTCATCGAGGCTGGCCAGTCCCTCAGCGGCATCACGTTCACGAATCCGGTGCCGAAGCAGAATTTCGAAATCACGCTCGAAGCCCTCAAGGTGCAGGGCAACGATTTCTTTATTGGACTGACCTTCCCGGTCGGCGCGGCGCACGCGACGCTCGTGCTTGGCGGCTGGGGCGGCGCGACTACGGGCATCTCCAGTATAGACGGTCTTGACGCCTCGGAGAATGACACCACCAAGTTCCTCGCTTACGACAAGGACAAATGGTTCCGCATCCGTATGAAGGTCACGCCCGCAAAGCTGGAAACCTGGATAGAAAATGACAAGGTGGTCGACCAGGAGCTTAAAGACCGGCGCGTTTCAATGCGCTTTGGCGAGATTGAGAATTCCATTCCGTTCGGTCTCGCCACTTACCAGACAACGACAGTCATTCGGAAGGTGGAGATTAAGCCGCTCGAGTAAGTGTTTTCAGTCCGAACCCAAAACACCTTACAAAGACGAAAAGCTGATTTTGACATAGGGCTGCTTTCACCTGGGCAAAAATTCTGAGCAGCCGTTTTCTCCAGCCGCTGTTTCCAAGGTTTGATCTTTTTCCTAGGCTTGAGATTAAGGACTTTGGATTTTGATCAATGCAGTATCGGCAGATCATGGGGCTGCTGGATCAACTCGGCATCAAGGTCGAGGTAGAATTCGAGGCGGCGGGAAGTTTCGGCGTCGTCAATTCCGCGGGCCATGAGCAGGTAAGCCGCGTAATGATTGCCCTCAGACTCCACGAGGCTGGCATAGAACGAGGCTAGCTCGGGATCGTGCGGCGGCAATTCGCGGGCGAGGATTTGGAATTTTTCGCAGCTCCGACCCTCAATGAGGGCGCAGCAGATTAGGTGATCAATAGCCTGGAGGCGGATGCCCTTGCGCATCGCATGCATCAAGCCAGAAATCCATGGGCTGGGATGCGGCTGGCCAAACGGGATGCCACGCCGGCGGAGCAGCGCAAGCACGAGTTGGAAGTGTTGGAGTTCTTCGATGGCGATGGCGTTCAACTCCTCGACGCGCCCGAAGAGATCACGGTAGCGCTCCAGCGTGATGGCGGTGGTGGCAGCCTTGCGCTCGAGGTGAGCGTGGTCCACCAGCACGGCGGGCAAGTTCGCCAGCGTGCGCGGCAGCCAGTCCTTTGGCACTTGAGCGCGGAGCATTTCCATGCCGGATATTGTTCAAGCCCACCCGTGGCCGGGGCAACTCGGAAGTTCACGCGCGTGTCCGTATCCGGTAGCATCGCGTAAACGTATGAACTCCGAATTGCTCGCGATCATTCGGTGTCCTGAAACTCGGCAGACACTGGCTGTCGCCGATGCGGCCTTGATTGTGTGGCTCAACGCCCAAGTGGCAGCGGGTGCATTGCGCAACACGGCAGGGCGGCAGATTACCACTCAGTTTGATGCTGGTTTGGTGCGGGCTGACGGCCGGGTGGTTTATCCCGTATGCAACGGCGTACCAGTATTGCGGGTGGACGAGGCGATTCTGCTGAGGTGAATGGGACTATCGTGGTGCTCGTGGTGAAAATCCGCTGGCCCCCAACCGATTGAAAATGGGGACAGGAGTTTCCTCTTACGGCGGGGGCAGGTCGCTCGGTGTGAAAGTAGTGATGGGCGGTTCGGGGGCGCGCTTCACGTGCTTGTCGAGCCATTGAATTGTCTCCCAATGCAAGTGTTCAACACTTTCGCGGGCCTCATAGCTGTGGCTTTCGTATGGGAGCAGGACAAGCCGCGCGGTGCCTCCGTTGCCCTTGACCGCCTGGTAGAGGCGCTCGCTTTGCATTGGGAAGGTCCCAGCATTGTTGTCCGCCTCACCGTGGACGAGCAGCAGCGGCTCGTTGATCCGGTGCGCGAACATGAACGGAGACATGCGCGAGTAAATTTCCGGCGCTTCCCATAGCGTGCGGTTCTCGTTTTGGAAGCCAAACGGCGTAAGCGTGCGGTTGTAAGCGCCGCTGCGGGCGATGCCGGCCTTGAAGATGTCTGTGTGTGCCAAGAGATTCGCTACCATGAACGCGCCGTAGCTGTGGCCACCTACGGCTACGCGGTTTGGGTCGGTGATGCCCATTTCTATAGCCTTATCCACGGCAGCCTTGGCGCTCGAAATGATTTGTTCGAGGAAAGTGTCGTTGGCTTTCTTAGGTTCGCCAATGACGGGTATGGTCGCGTTGTCGAGCACGGCGTAGCCTTGTGTCAGTAGAAAAAGGTGGCTTGCACCGGAGTAGCTGGTAAAGCGGTTTGCGGTGGTGGTGACTTGGCCGGCGGTATCGGCGTCGTTGTACTCCCGCGGATAAGCCCAGAGCAAAGTCGGCAGCCGCTGGCCGGGCTGGTAGTCAGCAGGTAGGTAAAGCGTGAAAGAGAGGGGCACTCCGTCAGGTCGCTGGTAGGTAACCAGCTGCTTCCGGATGCCACGTAGCTGCGGCGTCGGGTCGGGAAATTCGGTGATGGCCTGCCGGGTATTGTCGGCCAACTTGCGGATCAAGTAGTTGGCTGGGCGCATGGGCGACTCGCGCCGAGTGATGAATTGCGCAGCGTCGGGCTTGAGCAGGGCAACGACGGACTCGTGCGCGGCCTCGTCGCTCTGAAACAGCCGTTCCGAACGAAGCGAAACCAAGTTGAAGGTGTCGAGGAAGGGGCGCTCGCCATCGGGCGATGCGCCTGCGCCTACGAGGAACAGGCTGCCCTCGTGCACGCGAGCAACGCGAAAGCCGTTGGTGAGCGGGCGCAGCATCGGCAGGCCGAGGTCGCCGTAGCGGTCCTGCGCAGAGACGTCCCACAGCAAGCGTGCGGATTCAGTGGGCGCGTTGGGGTTGATGAGCCAGGTGCGGTTCCATCGGCGGCTGGCTTGGTATTCGCGCAGCAGCGCCACATCTGGCCGCTCACTCCATGTCAGCGCCTGAAAGCGGTGCTCGGTAGTCGCTAGCTCGACTGGCTTGCCGACAAACGGCGCTTCGAGCATCAAGATGCGATCACGATTAGGCACACGTCGTCGAGGGTCGCCGCCGTCGAGGGCCTCAACCCAGACAAGCGTCGCAGGGCTGGTGGGCCGCCATTGGTAATTGCGCGGGCCGATGCGCACGCCGCCGATGGGGATTTCCTCTGCTAGCGGGAGATTTGCCAGCGTGAAAACTGCATGGCCGTTGAGGTTCCAAACTTCCACCACGCGCGGAAACATGGTCGCGGGGAGAAGATAAGAATAGGGCCGCTGGAGGCGGGACACCAGCAGATGCCGGCAGTCGGGTGCGGCGTCAATCGTGGCGAATATCCCAGGTGCGCCTACTGGCTTGGTGTCGCCGTTTTTCGTATCCACCAATGCGAGCTGCGAGGTGGCGTGGTAGTCGAACAGCGCTTCGTCATGCGGAGATTCGAGCAGGTCTTGAAAAGTACGCGCGGGAGCGACCTTGCCGGTGCTTTCTTGCACCACCGGGCCGCTGGGCAAGCGTTGGGGGGTGGGTAGCTTGGGTCGGTTTGTGGGAATCGTTTGGCACAGGATCATTTGGCTGTTGGGCATCCATTGGAACGGCTCGCCCATCGCGGCGTTAATCCCGCCGCGCAACCGGCGTGCGGTGCCGCGTCTGCCATCGCCGACCCACAACTCTACTTCGCGCAAACCGCAGCGGAGGAAGGCAAACTGTTTCCCATCCGGCGACCAAATCGGCGGCGTGATACGCGAGCCGGTTGGCAGCACGATAGGCTTTTCTTTGCCGTCAGGCAGTGATTGCCAAGTCAGTTGGAGGCAACGTGCAACGCGATGCGGACCGTTATTGGTCGGGTTGATGCGCAGGCCGGCCAGCCGCAGCACCGGCTCTGCTAGGTCGGCCACGGGCGGAAGCCGCTCAGCGCGATAAATTAGCATCGCGTCGCGGGCTGGGTTAAAATTTACCGAGGGCTGAGTGGGGGCGGACAAGAGTTCGCCGATGGGGGCGGGCGCCTTCTGATAACCATCCTCGACCGGCGCGCTTGTCGCCACTTTACCCGCAAGCAGCAATCCGAGAACCGCTGCCTGCCATCGAAGCCATTTGCCGTGAAGCGCAGACATCTAATTAAGGCTTAATTTAGCGCAACATAGGCAAACTGCCAGCCGCGCGGCAAGCGGAACAAACGAAATTTTATCGGGCAAACTCTTTCGTGCGCTGCTCAAGCGCGCTGCTGCAGGAGGACCGAAAAGCTCCGCCCTAGGTGGTCTGGGTGTGTCAGGGTTTGGAATTGCCGCGCTTGCTCACTTGTCCACTCTCCAAATGAGGCGGGTCGGCGCATCGTGCGCTGGGCAACACGGGTAAGGAAGCGGGACTGCTCGATCAACTCGATGGTGGCCAGTTTGGCCCGCTCACCAGCAAGCGTGACACCGGCGAAGTTCACGTGCGCGGTGATGTCTTGTTCGCCGGGGTCAGCGAGGATGTCAGTGACGAGTTGGTGGTTGCGGTAGGCACGGAGCGTGCCGGTGGGCCTGGTGGGATTGATGGTCTCGTTGAGATTGTGACCATAGTCGAGGGTAAGCAGCTTACCGATCCGTAGGCTTTGCGCGGCGGTTTCCCACCACAGTTCCGCGCGGGGCGTGCGTTCAAGAACAAAGCCGTCCGGCAGCACGGGAGCGAGGTTGGCCCAGGCGCGCTCGCGCAGTTCTCCATAACGGTTGTTTAGTGCGACGGCAGGCTCTCTGAGCGCGGCGACGTTGGCGCTCAACTGTGGTAGGCGTGTCCAGATAAAGCGTTCGCCCGCCGTCTTTACGCCCCATTCAAACCACTGCTGCTCCGCCACGCTCCACGCGAGCCGATGAACAGGGAAGGCATCGAGCAGTTCGTTGGCAAAAATGACGCCAGTCACGCCGCCGACCTGGTGGATTTCGCCCCAGTTGGCGAACCACCGCACGCGCGGAGCGAACTTGTTCAGGCGATCGCGCTGCCATAGCTGGCGGCGCGGCGAAGGGTCTAGGATCCAATACTCCAGCCGCGCAAATAAGTCCGGGCGGCGCATTTGCAGCCAGTGCAGCACGTCTTCGGCGAGCTGCCCATCGTGTGCGCCGGCCTCGACGATTTGTAAATTGGCAATCGGCAATTGACGGTTGGCGATTTCTTCGAGCCATTCGGCAAATTGGAACGCGAGCATTTGCCCGAAAAGCTCGCTCACGCTCACGCTGGTGTAAAAGTCTCCGCGTTGACCGACTGTTTTATGGTCACGCTCGTAGTAGCCGAGTTCCGGATGGTAAAGCGCCACCTCCATGAAGCGCGCGCAAGTGATGGGCCCGCCATGTGCAATCTCGTCACGCAAGATCGCTGCCAGCGCCGGCGAATCTTTGCCGTTGCCCTCCGAATTGACTGTGACACGCCGAAACACAAACCGGGATGCTTCTTGTCGCAAAACTGAAGTCATTTCTAACCTGATGATGCAGTAAAAAGCTTCGTAATTCCACCTAACCTCGGGGGAGTCCACCCGCTCTGCGCTTCAGCGGCAAACTGTGTCGCTTGAAATACGCGCTGCTGAAGGGCGACAGGCTGGAGACAACGTTTTACGAGATCGCACTGAACATTAAAGTGAGGTAATTTGACAAGTCAGGCGACGTGAAAACTGTTACTATATTTTCGCCTGAGCCTGCTATCGCGCAAACTGCTCAACCAAAAACACGGCTGCTCCCTCTTGGTTGGGCAAGGTTTCCAACAAAGTCATTCGTCCAACCAGCTTATCCTCACTCAGTGAACGTAAATCAGCTCATTGCTCATGAGCAATGCCTGCGCGAGGCGCTCCCACGGAGTGAAGGGATTAGTGCCCAGCTGCTGCTTTACCGGCCCGCTGAATTCTTTCTGCGCGTTCCAGACGTATTCCTCCCCGGCCTTCACGCCCGGCATATGGATGATCGGCGCCCAACGAAAGGCGTCGCTGTCCGAAGTGCCCCGGCTGCTGACGATGAAGTCAATCGCGTCACCGCGCCTGACCTTGATTTCCTTTAGACTCGTTGCCACATCCGCGCCGGCCGCCTGCCAAGTGCCAAGCAGGCCACCCGAGGCAAGCGCGGCAAACGCCTCTACGCCGTCGCCGGTCTTCGCGTCGTGTTCCAACTTGCCTTCGATGCTGAGGACGCCGTCCCGTGGCGCGATCCAGCGACGGACGACGGAGTGTTTGCGGTCACCCGGCACGCCACCCACGGCGTTGAGACTGACGTTGAACGCGGCGGCGGTGGCGGGAGTCACGGTCTTGGCCTTGGCGTCCTTTTTCAACTCCGGCCCCTTGCGTATCGCAGCCCGGTCGGTAATGACCCACGAGTCGCGCAGGAAAGCAGGGAATGGCTCAAAGCCCACTAGCCTCTTCGCATCCACGTCATATTCGCCGTAGCCGTAATGCCACGCGCGTAGATCCGCGCCGCCGGTGGCGGGCTTGGCCGACTGGTCGGCGAGGTAGTCCACCGCTAGCTTCAACTCCGCCGCTGAGGGCGCGCGCTGGAAGAAGAGCTGGTAGATGAAGGTGACCTTTTCTGCGTCTTTCGCCCCAGAAAGCAGCTCGGGGCGCGCGGCGATGTTGCGGGCTTGCTCGACCACAAAGCCGTTGTTCATTAAATAAAGTGCTTGTAACGGCACGGTGGTCAAAACACGGCCCGGCGCGGTCATGTCCGGGTTGGCGAAGTCGAAGATGCGCAGTGAGTCTGGGATGCGCGCGCGGTCAATGTAACCATACACCGTGCGGCGGTCGGAACCGTTGAGGTCTAGGTCGGAGGGGCCGCCTCGGTCGGCGAGGTCGAGCTTGCCGCCGAGGGTCAGCAACGTATCGCGCATCGTCTCGAAATCGAGGCGTTGCAGGTTCTGCCGCCAAAAAAGCGCGTTACCGGGATCGAGTTTCGAGTTGACCGGGTTGTCGCGCGTCATCTGCTGCCAAGTGGCGGAGAGCATGATGAGCTTGTGCAGCTGCTTCACGCTCCAGCCCTCGGCCATGAAATGCGAAGCGATGTAGTCGAGCAGCTCTTGGTTTGAGGGCGGGTCGGAGCGCAGGCCAAAATCACCGCGTGTGCGGACGATAGCATCGCCGAAGTGCCAATCCCAAACGCGGTTGACGAACACGCGCGCGGTGAGCGGGTTGTCCTTGTTTGCGATCTCGTTGGCGAGGTCAGCCCGGCCGGAGCCCGTGGTGAAGGGCTTGTCGTCCGAGCCACCGAAGATTTCCAGCCATCGGCGCTTCACGACGGGGCCGCGGTTGTTCGGCTCACCGCGAATCATCACAAACGAGTCGCGGGCGCGGTCGAGGTCGTTCATGGCCATGGCGCGCGGCGGGCTGCCGGGGTGATCGCGTTTGAGCTCGTCGAGCTTGATGCGTTCCTGCGCCTCGGCGTTGTTCAACGCTGCCCCCGCCACGCGCCGGAGGCTGGCGGCGGTGAGATACACCGGTGTGCCCTTGCCGCCGTGCAACACGGCGTTAAGCGCCACGCGCGCGCCCTCGGGTTTCTCGCCCTTGTCGTGGAGGCGCTCGGTCTCGCGGAACAGCTTGCCGTAGCCGTCCGCCAGCGTGGCGATGCTTTCCGGGGCCGGCGTGAACAACTTGGCCACGAGTTCGTTCACGGTCTTGTCCGCCGCAACTTTCGCGGCCAGCGCCGGAGCCTGCGCCGCGAACTCACCGTCTTTCAGCGCGGCGAACGCGAGCCATGGGCCGAAGATGGCGTCGTCTTTGCGTTCGCCGTCTTTCAGGTAATCCGTCCACTGGCTGAAGATATCGAGATCCAACCCGCGCGAGTTGCGGATCTGCGCCGCCGTCTTACTGGTCGTCTGCGCGTCCCGCACGCCGAGGAGGTATTTCTCCACCGAGTTGCGGAAGCCATCCAGCAGGCGCTCCTCGACGACGCTTTTCGAGTTGGCGATGCGCGCTTGGATTTCCTCGGACTTCTTGAGGAAGTCCTGGTAATCCGCCTCGGACTTGGGCTTGGCCAGCATCGGTTCCTCGCTGGGCTCGACCGACGAGCTGAACACGCCGTGGAGCGAGTAATAATCCTTTTGTGTGACGGGGTCGAACTTGTGGTCGTGACAGCGCGCGCACGCGGCGGTCACGCCCATGAGGCCCTGCGTAATGACGTCAATGCGGTCGTCAATGGTCTCGTTGACGTTGCCCATGAAGCGCTTGCCCACCGTCAGGAAACCCATCGCCGCCAGCGGCGCTTTGTTGTCCGCCGTCGCGATTCGGTCGCCGGCGATTTGCTCGCGAACGAACTGGTCGTAGGGCTTGTCGTCGTTGAACGCCTGGATGACGTAGTCGCGGTAAGTCCACGCGAAGGGATAGCTGGTGCGGTTGCGCGGGTTGTTGTTCCGGTCGCCGCTGTTGTCCGCATAACGGGCCACATCCAGCCAGTGCCGGCCCCAACGTTCGCCGTAGGCGGGCGAAGCGAGCAGCCGGTCAATCACCTTCTCGAAGGCCTTCGGCGAATTGTCCGCCAGAAAATCTGTTACCTCCTGCGGTGACGGCGGCAGACCAGTCAGGTCAAACGTCGCGCGGCGGATGAGCGTACGCTTGTCGGCCAACGGCGACGGTTCCATGCTTTTGGACTCCAGCTTCGCGAGCACGAAGCGATCGAGGTCGTTCTTCACCCACTTGCCGGAGTCCCGCACCTTGGGTACGGCGGGGGCCTTCACTGGCTGATACGCCCAATGTTGGCGGGCCTTGGCCCAGTCCACCGAGAGCGCAGCCACCGCGCCGCCGGTGTCCACGCGCGGGTCGGGTGCGCCCATCTTCACCCACGCCTCGAAGTCCGCGATGACCTGCGGCGATAGGCGGTCGCCTTTGGGCGGCATCATATCGTCTTCGTTGGTGGACTTAATAGCCTTGATGAGCGGGCTTTTGTCCGGCTTGCCGGGCACGATGGAGGGGCCACTGGAACCGCCCTTGAGCAGGCCGGCTTTGCTGTCCACGTACAGGCTGCCCTTGACCTTTTCCGCCTTCGCGGAATGGCACTTGTAGCAGTGCTCGGCTAAGACGGGGCGAATGCGCTTCTCAAAGAACGCGAGTTGCTCGGGGTCGAGCTTTTCGGCGGCTGGCGGGGCGGCCAGCGCGGGCAGGGCGGCAGCGGTCAGGACCAAGCATCGCAAAATCATAGTTTTGTTCATTATCAAACGCTGTAATCAAAGAGGGTCCGTCATTACAAAAGATTACAAGCAATTGAGTGGACTGCTCGCACCGCCCGGACATTCGTGTGGGAGTCACATAGAATTTGGCAGACTCTGCGAATTTCTTGTGCCGTTCGCTCGTCGTCCGAAGCACCTGTCATTCATCATGCGCACCTCATTCCTTGCCGTCCTCGTCTCAGCCGCCAGCCTCCTGCCCGCCTCCGCCGTCGAGTGGAAGCCCGTCGCCGACTGGCTCAAGCTCCCCGAAGGCCGTCCGCAACTCGGCAACATGCACGGGGACATCGCCGTCAGCTCCAAGGGTGAGGTGTACGTGAGCACGATGGACGCTAAAGCCGGCGTGCAGGTTTATGCGCCGGACGGCAAGTGGCTGCGCAACTTGCCCGACGCCCCAAACGATTTCCATGGTTTCGTGATCAAGAAGCAGGCCGACGGCGAGTTCATCTATGGCCCACGCCTCGGTGCACAGACCATCCTCAAGCTCACGCTGGACGGAAAGAAGGTGTTGGAGATGCCTGCCTCAGTCATTCCCGATGAGTTCAAGAACAAGACTGGCCCAGGCAAAAAGAAGAACGACAAGGGCGAGGTCATCAAGGACCCCAACGAGGGCAAGTCCTTCGTTCGGCTTACCGGCATGGATGTCGCGCCGAACGGTGACTGGTATGTGACCGACGGCTATTCCACCAGCTACGTCCACCGCTTCGACAAGGACGGCAAATACGTCAAATCCTTCGGCGGCAAGAAGGCCCCCTACAACTTCACCACGCTGCACAAAATCGCTGTGGACACGCGCTTCACCCCCGTCCGCATCATCGCCTGTGATCGCGAGGCGCTTCGCGTGGTGCACCTGTCCACGGACGGGGAGTTCCTCGGCGTCGTCGCCAAGGACTTGCTCGCGCCGGCGGCCGTCACCGTGCAGGGCGATTACGCGATGGTTGGCGAGATCGGCGGCGCGGTCAGCGTGCTGGACAAGGATGGCAAGCTGGTTGCGCGCCTTGGTCTCAACACGGTTAAGGAGGAAGTGAAGAACAACCAGACCAAGCCAGAAGTATGGCGCACGGGCTTCGTCACCGCACCGCACGGCGTGGCCTTCAACGGAGCCGGGGACGTATTCGTGGCCGAATACAGCGTCTTTGGCCGCGTGCATCGCTTCAATAAGCAGTGATCAAGGGTTGGCAGCCCGGCGGAATCATCGCAATTTGCCTAGATGAACAAGTCTGCTGGCGACAGGGCGCAACCCTCCGAAGTCGGACCGCGCTTTGGGGGCGTTCAGCGAAAAAAAGATTCGGATAACCCTTTGGCTCCGTTCCGCGTTGGCTCGGTGCCCTACCTTAATGCCGTGCCTCTCATCTGCGGGTTGGAGCATGCGATCGAGTTTATCCCGCCCGCGCAGCTCGCCGAAAAGCTCCGCCGGGGTGAGTTGGACGCCGCGTTGGTCAGCATCACGGAAGTCCTTTTCCACGAGGGTTACGATGTGTTGGACGGCATCGCCGTGGCTTCCCTAGGGGAAGTGTTTAGCGTGTTCCTGGCCCACCGCGTCCCGCTAGAGCAAGTGCGCGAAGTACACTGCGATCCCGCGTCACTCACGAGCGTGAACCTGTTGCGCTTGTTGTTAGCCGAGCGAGGGCTTAAGCCGGAATTCATCCCCTTGTCGGATTACGCCAAAGCCGCCCAGCAGGATGCGGTTTTGTTGATCGGTAATCCGGCCATCGATTTCCGCCGAGCGGCACATCCGCATAAGATTTGGGATCTCGGCGCGGCTTGGTATGAGCTGACGCGGCTGCCGTTCGTGTATGCTGTCTGGGCTTTGCGGTGCGATGGGGAGAACCAGCGCCTGCGTCGCCAGCTCTGCGAGGCGCGAGACCTCGGCCTTGATACGCTTAACCACCTCATTACCTCGCGCCCCGAATACGATCTCGACTTTCGTCGCGATTACCTCGGCTGGCACATCCACTATCATCTCGGCGTGGACGAGAAACGAGGCATCGCAAAATTCATCGAGCTGTTAAGCCGGCATCAGGCCTTGCCGGTCACTGAGCCGCGATTTGTGGCTTGAAGCCGCACGGAGGCAGCGGCTCACTTGCCTAGTTATGCGTCTCTGCCTCTTTTTGTTGTCCCTGTTGCTGGCCGCTGGTTGGTCGGGCGCGCAGGCTGCAGGTCGGCTAAACGTTTTCATCTGGAGTGAATACCTTGACCCAGAGGTAGTGAAAGACTTTGAGCGCCAGTTTACCTGCAAGCTCAACGTTGACGTGTACGAAGATGCCGAATCCATGCTCGCCAAGTTGCAGGGTGGCGGCACCGCGCTCTACGACTTGGTGGTGCCGCCGGACCACATGGTGCCAACGATGGTGAAGCTTGGGCTGGTCGCACCTTTGCGGCATGCCAATCTGCCAAACCTAAAGCACCTCGATCCAAAATTTGCGAACCCGCCATACGATCGGAGCAATCAATTTAGCGTCGCCTATCAGTGGGGCACAGTGGGCATTCTCTTACGCCCGACGCCGGGCAAACCCCTGCTGGATACGTGGGGGCTCATCTTTGATCCCAAGTTACAGCCCGGCAAATTCCTGCTCATTGATTCCGTACGCGACTGCCTTGGCGCAGCGCTTAAGTTTCAAGGCCACAGTTTGAACGCTAAGGAGATTCCCCAGCTTAAGGCCGCACGCGATCTCGTCATAGCGGCCAAGGCGCGGGCCGTTGGGTTTGAGGGTAGCGTCGGCGCAAAAAATAAGGTCGCCGCGAAGCAGGCCGCCGCCGCTATCGTTTACAGTGGTGAAGCCGCGCGCGCGATGACCGATGACCCCGCGTTGCGTTACGTAATCCCGCGCGAGGGCAGTCAGATTTGGGTGGACAACCTCTGCATTCCCGCCAAGGCGCCGCACCGCGACCTCGCAGAGCAGTTCATCAACTTTGCACTCGATCCTAAAGTTGGTGCGCGGTTGTCAAATTTCCTTCAATTCGCCACGCCCAACGCGGCGGCGCGAGCGTTCATCAAGCCGGCCGATTTGCAGAACCCTGCCATCTACCCACCACCCGACGTGATGGCCAAGCTGGAGTTCCTCGAGGATCTGGGCGCGAAAACCCGGCTTTATGACGAGGCGTGGACGCAACTGAAGGCGCGCTGAAATCGGGAACGGCGAGCTCGATAATTCCTGTCTGTCGGGCTGATAACCTGGCGGATCGGGTCAAACTTCCCGCTCGTGCACTTTCGCGCCAGCTCGCTATCTTTATCACATGCTTTCACGAGCCAAATCTGAAGCCCGCTTTGCTGAAGCCCTCCAGCACATTCCCGGTGGAGTGAATTCCCCCGTGCGCGCCTTCCGCGCCGTTGGCGGTCAACCGTTCTTTGTCCAGTCCGCGCGTGGCTCCCGCGTTACCACCGTGGATGGGGATCAACTCATTGATTATGTTGGCACTTGGGGCCCGGCCATCCTCGGACACGCGCATCCCAAAATCATTGCCGCCGTCAAGGCCGCCGCTGATCACGGCACCAGCTTCGGCATTCCGAACCCGTTCGAGGTCACGATGGCCCGGCTTATCAAGCAGTTCGTCCCCAGCGTCGCCAAGGTTCGTCTTTGCAACTCCGGAACAGAGGCCTGCATGAGCGCCATTCGCCTAGCCCGCGGATTTACGCGCCGCGACAAAATCATCAAGTTCGATGGCTGCTACCACGGTCACGCCGACTGCCTTCTGGTCAAAGCCGGATCCGGTGCGCTCACCTTCGGAAATCCGGATAGCGCAGGTGTGCCTGCCGACTTCGCCAAGCACACGCTCGTGCTCCCCTACAATGATGTGGAATCAGTAAAGGCGTGCTTCGCTGCGAACCGGGGCGAGATCGCTGCTATCATTATCGAGCCAGTGGCGGGTAATGCCGGCCTTTATTTGCCGCGACCGGGTTATTTGGAATTTCTTCACCAAATCACGGCCGAACAGGGAACCGTGCTCATCTTCGACGAAGTCATGACAGGTTTTCGCCTTGCCCCGGGCGGTGCTCAGGAGCGGTTCGGCATCCGGCCAGACTTGAGCTGCTTTGGCAAAATTATCGGCGGTGGATTACCTGTCGGCGCCTTTGGCGGGCGGGCAGACATCATGGATTGCCTCGCGCCTCTCGGCCCCGTCTATCAAGCCGGCACGTTGAGTGGTAATCCCCTCGCGATGGCGGCGGGCATCGCTGCGTTGGAGGAGTTGCGCGCGAGCAATGCATACAATCAATTGGAAGAAAAGGGCGCTGCTCTTGAATCCGGTCTGTGCGACGCGGCTAAGTCTGCCAACATACCCGTCACTTTTAACCGCTGTGGCTCCATGTTCTGCGGCTACTTCACGAACGACCCCGTGTGGAGCCTTGTCGACGCAATGAAAGCAGACCGCGAGCGCTTCAAGAAATTTTTCCACGGGATGCTGTCCGAGGGCGTGTACCTTGCCCCTTCGCAGTTCGAGGCGGGATTCTTCTCCACTGCACACAGCGAAGCGGATATCGAAGCGACAGTGCAGGCGGCGGCGAAGGTGATGAAGACTCTTTAAGCCATGCGCACTCTTGCACTGGACCACGGAACCGTCCGCATTGGAGTTGCTGCAAGCGATGAACTGGGAATGATTGCCCGACCCCTGGAGTTCATCCCGGCGGAGCCATGGGAAGATTTTCTTCAACGGTTTAAACAATTGCTCGCCGAGTTGCAGCCGGAGCTCATCGTTGTCGGTTTGCCCCGTAATATGGATGGGTCCCTAGGGCCTGCCGCAGAAAAGGTCCGCGAGTTCGTCGTAAAGCTGCGCGCGGTCATTACCGTGCCGCTCCGAACCTGGGATGAGCGGCTGACTTCTGTGCAGGCGCAGCGGATGCTGCGCGAGGCCGGGCACAAGGCGAAGGATCAAAAGGGCAAGGTGGATGCGACGGCGGCGGCGGTGTTATTGCAGAGTTATCTTGATTCACAGAGTGGCTAATCAGGCCACGTAGCACTTTTTGCTGCCTCGTAAGGCTTATCGCTAAATGTTTAGATAACAACTGCGCATGGGCACTTTCGTAAAACTCAAACTCACCATCGCTTATGACGGCACCGGGTACGAGGGTTGGCAGACACAGCAGACGGGCGTAGGCGTGCAGGCGGTGGTCGAAGCGGCGTTGGCCAAACTTTTTCCCAGCGGCCCGAAGGTGTTTGGTTCGAGCCGTACGGACGCGGGCGTTCATGCGCTCGGTATCGCAGCGCACTTCGAGTTGCCGCGTGCGGAGTGGCGTATGACCACGGCGCGTCTCTTGCTGGCGCTAAACGCGCATTTGCCACTGGATATTCGAGTGCAGTCGGTACGGCGGGTGCCGGCGGAGTTTCATGCGCGGTTCAGCGCGGCGGGTAAGGAGTACCGCTACTTGGTCTGGAATCATTCGGCTATGAACCCGTTATTGCGCACGCAGGCATGGCACTTTAAGCGAAAGCTGGACCTAGCGGCGATGCGGGCGGCGGCGCGGGACTTCGAGGGAAAGCACGACTTTCGCTCCCTCCGGGTGAATCCATCCTACGACACGGACTCCACGGTTCGGACTCTGACGCGTTGTGAAATCAAGCGACGCGGCCCGCTGCTGACGTTCGTCATCGAGGGGGATGGTTTTCTCTACCGGATGTGTCGCGGGATCGTCGGCACGCTGGTGCAGGTGGGCGAAGGGAAGATTCCGCGTAACGCCGTTCGCCAGATTCTCGGTCAGCGTAACCGCACGGGGGCGGGGATGACAGCTCCGGCGCACGGATTGGTTTTGTGGCGGGTGCTTTACGACCCGAAAAATCTGCACCCCAAGCCGCGCCCGGAATGAATGTCGTCCTCGTCGAGCCGGAAATCCCACCGAACACGGGTAACATCGCACGTCTCTGCGCTGCGACGCGCACGACGCTGCATCTTGTCGAACCGCTTGGGTTTAAGTTGGACGATGTGACGCTGAAGCGAGCTGGGATGGACTACTGGCAGCAAGTTGCGGTTCGGCGCTGGCGGAACTGGGCGGAGTTCATGGCGTCGGTGCCGGAGGGCGCGCGGCTTTGGTTCGTGGAGTCCGGCGGGCCGGCCCGTTACGACGAGGCGCGGTTTGGGGCAGGCGACTACTTGGTGTTCGGTCGGGAGACAGCCGGCCTGCCAAAAACCTTGCTCGAGGGCAACCGAGAGAGCTGGCTGCGCATACCGATGTTGAACCCGAAGGCGCGGTCATTAAACCTGTCGAACTGCGTGGCGTTGGTGCTGTTCGAGGCGCTGCGGCAGAGGGGTTTCACCGGTGAGGCAGAGTAAGGCTGGTCGGGTTTTTTCCGTAGTGGTTCACTGGTGAAAGATTGCTTATTTTGAAGGAGTTCCGTTTGACGCTGGGTTTGACATCAAGTCACCCGCTGCTAGTGTGCGCGGAGTCGCCGATGAACCTATTTTAGCTGTGCCTGTCAAAGACGATTATCTGGTAGAGACGCTCGCGGATATGGGCTTGGTGACGAACGAGGACGTCGCGCAAGCACGGGCGGAAGTGGAGTCGGGTGAATTCACAGATCAGGGATTGATAGATCGGCTGATTGCTACGCAGATCATCAGCCCGGCGCACATCACGCAAGCCAAAGCGATCCAATTTGGCATGGAGGCGGTGGATCTCACTGGACTCTCGTTGAAGGACGACGCATTGCAAGCGTTGCCCCGTCACATCGCCACCAAATACAACTGTGTGCCGGTCTATTTTGAGGAAGGCCACTTGATCGTCGCGGTCACTGACCCTTCTGACCTCGACACGTTGGACGGACTCAGGCATGTGCTGCAGGCGAAAAACCTCGAGTTCCGTGTTGCCACTGAGGAGCAGGTACAGCAGATCATAACAAAGTACTACGCCACGGTTGAGGATTCCGTGGAGGGAATGATTCAAGACATGACGGAGGGCGAGATTGACTTGGGTTTCGCCACGCAGACGGACATGGACGCGGATCAGGAGGCGGAGGATGCGGACGCGCCGATGATTAAGCTGGTCAACTCCGTTATCGCTGATGCCTACAAGATGCGCGGCTCGGACATCCACATCGAGCCGCTGGAAAAGCGGTTACGCATCCGCTTCCGGATTGACGGCTGCTTGCAAGAAGTTCAAAGCCCGCCGAAAAAGCTGCAAAATGCGATCATCAGTCGTCTGAAGATTCAGGCCGGTATGTCCATCGCCGAGAAGCGCATCCCGCAGGACGGCCGCATTCAACTCCAAATCTCCGGCAAACCTATTGACCTGCGCGTCAATTCTTTGCCCACTCAGCACGGCGAAAGCATCGTCATGCGTATTCTGGACAAGTCCGGCCTAAAGTTGGGCCTGACTGAATTGGGTTTTTTGACCGATGACCAGCAAACCTTCGAGCGCCTCATTGGCCTGCCTGACGGAATCCTCCTCGTGACTGGTCCTACCGGTTCCGGAAAGACCACGACGCTTTACTCATGCCTTAACTATATCAACCGCCCTGATCGTAAAATCATCACGGTTGAGGACCCGGTGGAATATGTGTTGGCTGGTATCAACCAAGTGCAAGTGCATGAGGTCATTGGGTTGTCGTTTGCCACCGCGCTGCGTGCGATGCTCCGCCAGGCACCGAACGTGGTCATGCTTGGTGAGATTCGCGACTTGGAAACGGCGACCATTGCCATCAACGCGTCACTTACCGGCCACCTTGTGTTCTCCACCCTGCACACGAATGACGCCCCCGGCGCAGTGCAACGTCTGGTGGATATCGGCATTAAGCCGTTCCTTGTGGCCTCGGCCAGTCGGGCCTTCATGGCCCAGCGCCTCGTGCGCCGCATTTGTAAGAAATGCATCGGCCCAGCTCTACCCAACGAGGCAGAGTTGAAAACGCTTGACCTAGATCCTAACTTGACCGGAGCGAAATATTCGAAGGGCATGGGCTGCAACAATTGCAACCATAGCGGCTACCGCGGTCGCTTCGGCGTCTTTGAGGTCTTCGTAGTGGATGATAGCGCCCGCAGGCTCATCTTCGAGAAAGCCTCGGCCACGACGCTGCGCGCTCGCGCCCGCGAGTTGGGCATGCGCAGCCTGCGAGAAGATGGAGCGCGCAAAGTCGTTGCCGGCATGACCACGGCCGAGGAAGTTATCAAGAATACCACCGCTGACGAAAAGTCCGGCGGTCATTGAACTCATCTAGCCGTCGCCAACCCCTAACAACTCAACCGGCACCAGCACACCGACCATGGGAACTTACCAAATGTCCGATCTTCTGCAGATGATGGTTTCCCAAGGTTCTTCTGACCTGCACATTCGCGTTGGCATCCCACCGTGCATCCGGGCGCACGGCGTGTTGGAGCGCGTGGCTGGCCCGCCGTGCGCGCCGGAAGACACCGAAGAGCTAATGATCAGCATCACCTCGGAAGACAACATCCAGCAGGTCCGCACCAAAGGTGGAACGGACTTTGGCTTCGCTTTCGGCGAGTTGGCGCGTTTCCGAGTCAGCGCGTTTAAAGAAAGAGGCAACTTTGCGCTTGTGCTGCGACAGATTCCTACCCGGCTATTAACGATTGACCAAATTGGCCTTTCGCACACGTTGGTAGATGAATTGATCCACAAGCCGCGCGGCATGATTCTGGTGACTGGCCCCACGGGTTCAGGTAAGTCGACCACGCTGGCCTCGATGATTAACATCATTAACGAAACCTCCGACCACGCCCACATCATCACCGTCGAGGATCCCATTGAGTTCTATCACAAGCACAAGAAGGCAGTCATCACCCAGCGCGAGGTTCACATTGATGTACCAAGCTTTGCCGAGGCACTGCGCCGCGCGCTGCGGCAGGACCCGGAGGTAATTCTGGTCGGCGAACTGCGCGATTTGGAGACCATTGACGCCGCGCTCACCGCCGCCGAGACCGGCCACGTGGTATTTGGCACGCTGCACACCAACTCAGCGGCGAAGACCATAGATCGCATCGTTAATGCCTTTCCGATAAATGCTCAGGAGACCGTTCGCATCCAGCTCTCGACGGCGTTGGTCTCGGTGGTCGCCCAAATCCTTGTGCCTACCAGCGACAAGCCGGGTCGCCTAGCGATCCACGACATCATGGTGATGACCAACTCAATCTCGGCGCTCATTCGCGACAACAAGACCTTCCGCATCCCATCCGATCAGCAGACCGGGGCTAAGTATGGCATGAAGACCCTCGATCAGGGCTTGGTTGATTGGTACATCAAGGGCCGCATTTCCCGCGAAACTGTCATCAACCGGTGTATTGATAATCAGGCCATCATCTCCAAGCTCCAGGAGGCCGATGACAAGAAGGCCGCCGCCGCTGCCGCTGAATAGCCATGGCTGCAAATATAACAGACCCCCTGCTCGCGCTCGTCAAAGATCGCGGATTGATTGATGACCTCCAACTGGAAGAGGTCATTGCTGAGAACACCAAGTCCGGCAAACCCATAGGCCAGATTCTTGTAGACGCTCGAATTTTGGATTTGGACACCCAGTTGAATCTGATCGCGGAGCATCTTGGTACGGAAGTAGTTACTGGCGTGAAGGAAATGGAGATTAAGCCGGAGGTCATCGGAGCGATTCCGCCTACGACTGCGCGCATGTATCAGTGTCTCCCGCTCGAATTGATTGGTAATTCTCTTCGAGTAGCCATGGCTGATCCGTTAAACCCTGCCATTGTTGATGAGGTTGGTTTCATCGTACGCAAGGAACTCCAAGTCGTCGTGGCTGATCCAAGTGCAGTGGTAGCCGCAATCAATAAATACTATGCCGAAAAGGCGGAGTCGTTCGAAGACATTCTCAATGAAATGGGGGGCGGGGATCCCAATGCCGTGGAGGAATTGGCGGCGACAGCTGGCAAAGAGGAGTCGGCGGATGCGCTGGCCAATATGGCCAACGAGACGCCCATCATTAAGTTCGTAAATCTCATTCTGTACCAAGCGGTGCAGGATCGCGCCTCGGACATTCATTTCGAGCCTTTTGAAGATGAGTTTAAGATTCGCTATCGCGTGGACGGGGCGCTCTACGAAATGGCCCCGCCGCCCCGTTATCTTGCCACACCTGTCATCTCGCGGCTTAAGGTGCTGGCAAACCTTAACATTTCCGAGCGGCGCCTGCCGCAGGACGGCCGCATCTCGATGAGCTTGGCTGGCAAGCGAATTGACCTCCGTGTGTCCACGCTGCCGACCAAGTTCGGCGAGTCAGTCGTGCTTCGGGTACTAGATCGAGGATCCGTCAGTCTCGACCTCGAAAACCTCGGCATGAGACCCGAGGTAATGGGTAATGTCTCTGAGATCATCCAAAACCCAAACGGCATTTTTGTCGTCACCGGCCCCACCGGCTGTGGCAAGACCACCACGCTCTATGCTTGTCTTCGCGCAGTAAACGCACTTGACACCAAGTTGCTCACTGCCGAAGACCCAGTTGAATACGACATTGAGGGCATAATGCAGGTGCCCATTAATGAGACCACCGGCATGACATTTGCCAAGGCTCTGCGAGCCTTCTTGCGTCAGGACCCGGACATCATCATGGTGGGAGAAATGCGCGACTTGGAAACCGCGCAGATCGCCGTGCAAGCCTCGTTGACTGGCCACTTAGTGCTGTCCACGCTGCACACGAACGACGCGCCCGGGGCCGTCACCCGCTTCGTGGACATGGGCGTCGAGCCGTTCCTAATTTCCTCCACGCTGATGGGTGTGCTAGCCCAGCGCCTTGTCCGCACCATCTGCCCTAAGTGCAGTTCACCCTTTGAGCCAACAGAAAACCAATTGTCGCTCCTAAAACTCTCCCCTTTGGACGTTGGTGATAAGACTTTTTATTACGGGCGAGGCTGTGAGCATTGTAGCGACACGGGCTATAAGGGCCGCTCGGGCATTTATGAGCTTCTGCCAATCACAGATGCCGTCCGTAATATGATTAATGAGCGCGTGCCGGCCGTGGTCATGCGGCAGCGGGCCATCGAGATGGGCATGGCCTCCATTCGCGATGATGGCCTTCGCTTGATATTCTCTGGGAAGACTACTGTTGAGGAAGTCGTGAGATACACCTAACACCGGAGGAACGTATGCCTGTCTTTACCTACGAAGCGATGGACGCAAAGGGCAAGCCCACCAAGGGCACCCTCGAGGTCGTCAATCAAGGCGAGGCACTAAAACGCCTCAAGGAGATGGGCTTCTTTCCAACCAAGGTCGTTGAGTCTGCCAAGGGCAAGGACACCAACAAGAAGGACGGCAAGGATAGTAAGGGTGCGCCAGTCGCTGGCCTGCCTAAGCCGCCCGGAGCCAAAGGCAAGGCCAAGGGTGGGGCCCTTCAAATCAACATCAAGATTCCCGGGTTGGGAGGTGGGGTGAACACCAAAACCCTATGCACCTTTACTCGCCAGTTAGCTACGCTAGTGGATGCCGGTCTGCCTTTGCTTAGAGGTCTCTTAGTGTTACAAAAGCAAGAGAAGGATCCCACTTTGCGGGAAATCCTCGGCAAGTTGGCCTTGTCCATCGAAGGCGGCAGCACCTTCTCCGAGGGCTTAGCCCAGCACCCTAAAGTTTTCAATAAGTTGTTCGTCAACATGGTGAAAGCCGGCGAACTAGGCGGCGTGCTTGAAGTCACGCTAACCCGCCTCGCAGAGTTCGCAGAAAAGGCTCAAAAAATCAAAGGCAAGGTTAAAGCAGCGATGTTTTACCCCGTTGCGGTGCTCACTGTCGCCGTCGGCATCGTGGCTTTGTTGATGATCGTGGTCGTCCCCAAGTTTGAGGAAATTTTTAAGGACATGCTTGGACCCGGGCAAATGCCGGAGTTCACCATGCTCGTGCTCTCCATTAGTAATTTCATACAACACAACTTCATCGCCACTTGCGGTATCGTCGCTGGGTTTGTGATCGCTTTTAAGCTCTTCTGTAAAACCAAGTTTGGCATCCGTTTGATGGATCGTATTTACCTTATGATGCCAGTGTTTGGGCCTGTGATCAGCAAAGTGGCTATTTCGCGATTCACGCGCACGCTTGGCACTCTCGTCAGCTCGGGTGTGCCCATTCTTCAATCCCTCAACATTGTTCGCGAAACGTCTAGCAATGTCATCATAGCTGAAGCGGTTCAATCCATTCACGACAGCGTGAAGGAGGGTGAAACGATCGTCGGGCCGCTGGAGGCATGCAAGGTTTTCCCTCCTATGGTGGTTTCAATGGTGGACGTCGGCGAGCAAACGGGCGCGCTGCCGGAAATGTTGATGAAGGTGGCTGATAACTACGAGGAAGAAGTGGACAACGCCGTATCGGCCATGACGTCGCTGCTCGAGCCGATCATGATCGTGTTTCTCGCCGTTATCGTAGGCAGCATCGTTATCGCGATGTTCCTCCCGCTCATCAAGCTGATGGATTCCCTTGGTGGCGATGGCGGTGGCGAAAAATAGCCGCCGCCTGGACCCTCCTTGGCGACCAGACCCGCCCGCCGCCCGGCGGGCGGTTTCGCTCCATCCCACCGGGTTCGGCCATCGGTCTTGCCACTGCCATCGCCGCGCCTTTACCCTTTTCTCATGACGAACGACGAAGCCCTGCGCCTCTTCCGCGAGACCGGCGCGCTCCTCGAAGGCCACTTCGTGCTGCGCAGCGGCCTGCACAGCCGCCAGTTCTTTCAGTGCGCCCTCGCCCTCCAGCAGATGCCCGTGGTCGAGCGCTTTGGCGCTGCGCTGGCGGACCGGCTGCGCGGTTTTGGCGCCGTCACGGTCA
>Ga0194132_10004569_pt1 | contig 23442 bp, 20 predicted proteins | sample TA2KigOf80mmetaG_FD_148612 | JGI IMG/M metagenome (GOLD analysis project Ga0194132, IMG submission 148612) | Freshwater microbial communities from Lake Tanganyika, Tanzania - TA2015054 Kigoma Offshore 80m | ecosystem: Environmental > Aquatic > Freshwater > Lake | place: Tanzania: Lake... | reverse complement strand
GAACGAGAGCTGAAAGGGCTGGTTTTGTTTGTCACCCATTGGGTGCTGTCCTCCGCAGGGGTCTTCGCTGCCTTCAAACCCCTATCGATATTGATGCGGACGAGCATCCAGGAGATTCGCACGCGCGGCTCAAAACGGAAATGTGGGTTAGGAACTTTTCACGTGGCCGTGACAGACTAGCCTGTCTGGAGGCGAGCGGGGGAACCGGCCGTGATAAGCTAGTGAATTGTCAGGCTCCGGGCTTCGTGCAATGAGCGGCTGCGAACCCCGCCAGGTCCGGAAGGAAGCAACGGTAGTAGTTTAGCTCGTGTGCCGCGGATCACCCGGGGTCTGGCATTTTGGAACCCTCCCGCCCCATGTATCAAGTCATTGCGCGCAAGTACCGTCCGCAGTCTTTCGCCGAACTGATCGGGCAGGAGCATGTGCGGACCACGCTGGACAACGCGATCAGCCTGCGCCGCATCGCGCACGGCTACATTTTCGCCGGGCAGCGCGGCACGGGCAAGACCACGGTGGCTCGTATCATGGCCCGATGCCTGAACTGCGTGGAAGGTCCCACGCCGGCGCCGTGCGGGAAGTGCTCGAGTTGTCTTGAGATCGCCGGGGGGAACGCGATCGACGTGATCGAGATTGACGCGGCATCCAACCGGGGCATCAATGAGATGCGCGAACTGCGTGAGAATGTGCGGTTCCGTCCGGCACGCGACCGGTACAAGGTCTTCATCATCGATGAAGCGCACCAGATCACCAATGAAGCATTCAATGCGCTGTTGAAGACGCTGGAGGAGCCGCCGGAGTGGGCGGTGTTTATCCTCTGCACGACGGAGTCGCACAAGATTCCGACCACGATCGCCTCGCGCTGCCAGCAGTTCAGTTTCCGGAGTGTGGACTTCACGGATCTGGTGAACCGGATGGCCTGGATTTGCGGCGAGGAAGGGATTACGGCGGACACGGAGACGCTGGCAGTGCTGGCTCTGGCCGGCGAGGGCAGCGTTCGGGACTCGCTTTCGGCGCTGGACCAGGCGATTGCCTGCTGTGGAAACACGCTGCAGGTGGGGGACGTGCGGCAACTGCTGGGGCTCTTTTCGCTGGATTCGATGGGCGAGGTGACCGGTGCGCTGCGCGCTTCCGATGGCCGGCGGATGCTCGAACTGGTGCAGGAACTGGAGCGGAACGGACAGAGTTTGCAGCATTTTTGCCGCGAACTGGCGCGGTATTTTCGCAATCTGCTGGTGGCGAAGGTGGCGCTTAAGGAGGGGGAGTCCACGCGGTTGATCGCCGCGTCGCCGGCCGATCAGGAAAAACTGCGGGGTGTGGCCGAAGCTTTCACCGAGCCGGAACTGACCCGCTACCTTAAGCTGACGCTCGATCTGTTCGGGGACCTTCAGACATCGCTGCAGCCGCGCATCCATCTGGAGATGGGACTTCTACGGCTGGTGCATGCCGCCAAGGTAGTTGAGGTGGAGCAGGCTTTGGCCAGTCTGGAACCGGCGCGTGGCGCCGCCCCGCCGGCGGCTCAAACCCAGGCGCGTCCGGCGGCTCCGCCGGCAACCCGTCCAGCGGCATCGCTTTCAGGCGCTCCAACGGCTTCGCCGGTGCGCAGCGGTCCATCTCCGTTCGAACGCAGTGTGGCTCAGAGGCAGGCTGTTCCGCCTCCGGCGCCCGCCGCGGGTCCTGGTCAGGCACAACCGCCCGGGGAGGCGTCCGGCGCCGGTCCGCTCAAGCTGCGTCTGCACGCGGCGCTGGTGGAAGCGGGCAGCGCGTTTTCCGCCGATGCGGTGGAGCACTCGGATATGGCGGAGACCCCCGCCGGGATCATGTTCACCACGCCCAAGGAGTTTTTGTTCGGCATCAAGTCGGCGGATGTGAAGAAGACGTTGGATCAACTTCTGGGCCGCCCGGTTCGTGTGGAAGTGGTGACGGGGCAGCCGGTGAACGCCGCGCCGATTGCGAAGCCGCGCGATGCCCAGGCGAGCGACGCCGCCGACCGGGCCTTGGCCCACCCGGAAGTGCAGCGGTTCCAGGAGCTGTTTCCGGATAGCCAGGTGCGGCAGGTGAGGGACCTCACGGAGTAAGAAAGGTGATTTGATGAAACTTCCCGGTAACATGCAGTCCATGATGAAGCAGGCGCAGGAGATGCAGCGGCGCATGCAGGAAGAAGTGGCGCAGATCCGCGTGGAGGCCTCGGCCGGCGGCGGCATGGTGTCCATCAAGATGGACGGCCATAAGAACGTGGTGGGCGTGAAGATCGACCCCGAGGCGGCGGGCGATGTCGAAATGCTGCAGGACATGGTGATGGCGGCCTGCAACGAAGCGGCCAAGCGCGCCGACGATGAGGCCCGGAACCGCATGGGCGGCATGCTTGGCGGTATGGGTCTGCCCCCCGGAATGTTCTAACGGAGCCATGCCGGATTTCGCCGAACCCCTGGCCCGGCTGATCCAGGAAGTGAAGCGGCTTCCCGGCATCGGGCAGAAGTCCGCCCAACGGATCGCGTTTCACCTGCTGCGTGCGCAGCGCGACGATGTGGAGCGTTTGGCGCACGCCATGCTCGACGTGAAGGACAAGCTGGGCCTGTGCGCCATCTGTAACAACATCAGCGACACGGACGTGTGTCTGTATTGTTCGAGCAATGAGCGTGAGCCGGGCACCATCTGCGTGGTGGAAGAGCCGCACAACATCCTGCCGATTGAGACCACCCGGACCTACTTCGGGACTTACCATGTTTTGCACGGCTCCATTTCACCGCTGCGGGGCGTTGGACCGGAGCAACTGCGCATCAAGAGCCTGGTGGACCGTATCGCCCAGGGGGGCGTGCAGGAGATTATTCTGGCCACGAACCCGACGGTGGAAGGCGAGGCGACGGCGGTTTACCTTTCCCGTCTGTTGAAGCCGCTGGGGGTGACCGTGACCCGGATCGCCATGGGGATTCCGGTGGGGAGCGATCTGGAGTTTGCCGACGAGGTGACGATGTCGAAGTCGCTCGAAAACCGGCGGGCGCTTTAGCGCGCGAACGAATCCGCGTCGCCGCGGGGATACGCCAGCTTTGCGGCTGCCTGATAGCCCTGATACCGCAGCCGCACTTCCATCTTTTCCGCCTCCGCGAGGTCCGCCTGCGCCGTCACCATGTCCAACGGTGTGGCCGGCCCGCGAAGCCCAGGCCACCTGAATCGCGTTCTCGCGGGCCTCGAGACTTCGAAACTCCGGCCGTTCTTCCGTTGCTCCGAAAACGGCGTCCTCTACCGTGGCGTGTGGAGGCGTCTGAAGGAGCGTGAGATCTTCGATTTCGACCGGCGATGTGGCGTTGGCGCTTGCGGAGGCGATGCATTCCGGGATCAGCCGCCGGGAGTGTGTGGGCGTTCTTTTCCCGACCTTCGCCATGACGGCAGAGGTACGGCGAGCGAGTTGCGGCCACGCTGACAGGCAGCGTTCCCAGGTGACGATGATGCTTCGTTGGCTGGGGTGCAGCGGATCGAAACTGGTACGGCCTGGAGGAGAATTATGGTGGGCCTGTGCAGACTCGAACTGCAGACCTCTACCGTGTCAAGGTAGCGCTCTAACCAACTGAGCTACAGGCCCTTTGGGGTGGGTAAATTCAAGTGTACCACGCGGATTTCCGGCCTTGCGCTGACTTTCGACACTGGCTTTCGCTACGATGGACTCCATGCATCGTATTGCTTTTCTTGCCTTTGTTGTGGCCGCCTCCTGCCTGCTTGGGCAGCAAACGGCGCGTCATGGAATGAACGCCGAGAGGCTCGCTCGCATCCCGGTCCGGATGAGGGCGATGGTGGACCAGGGTTCGGTGGCGGGCACTGTGACGCTGGTGGCCCGCAACGGTGTGGTTGCGGGGTTTGAGGCGTCGGGCTACTCCGATATCGAGACGAAGAAGCCGATGGCCAAGGACACGATTGTGCAGATCATGTCGATGACCAAGCCCATGGTGGGTACGGCCATCGTCATGCTGGCCGAGGAAGGACGGTTGAGCCTGACGGATCCCGTGGAGAAGCATTTGCCCGAGTTTCGCGGGCAAACGTTGATCGCGGCCCGCGGCGCCGATGGGTCGGTTACCTTGAAGAAGCCCGCGCGGCCGATCACGGTGCGCGACCTCATGACTCACACCAGCGGGCTCTCCTCCATGCCGCCCGCGGGCATGGGCCAGCTTTACCAGACTCTGGACCGCACGCTGGCCGAGGCGGTGCTGGTGTATTCCCAACAGCCGCTTGAGTTCGAACCGGGGTCCGAGTGGCGGTACTCGAATCCGGGGATTGCGACACTGGGCCGGATCATCGAGGTGGTGTCGGACCAGCCGTTTGAGAAGTTCATGCAGGACCGGTTGTGGGGTCCGCTTGGGATGCAGGATACGTTCCTGTTCCCGCCGGAGGAGAAGAAAGCTCGGATCGCCGCCGTGCACGCCACGCGGGCCGGGAAGCTGGGGCGCGCCGATGGCACGATTCTCGGCGGCGACGCATTGGCGTACCGCAAGGGCGCCCGGTATTCGGCCCCCGAGTTCGGAGCATACTCCACGGCGCAGGATCTGCTGGCGTTCTACGAGATGCTGCGCAACGGCGGCGTGGCCGGCGGACGCAGGTATCTGTCGAAAGCCGGGATCGGGACGATGACGGCCGCGCACACGCCGGAACTGCGGTCCGGCCACATGCCGGGGACCACCTTCGGGCTCACCTGGGAAGTGATCAAGGATAACGGAGGCACGCTCAACTTCCTGCCGGTGGGCACGTTCGGGCACGGCGGCGCGTTCGGAACCCACGGCTGGGTGGATACGAAGAACAACGTAAGCGGCGTGTTCCTGGTGCAGGGCGGTTCGGGGGCCAGCGATGCCAAGTACGCATTCATGCGAATGGCCTACGCGGCCATTGATTAGCCACCGGGATTTTCGCGGCCGCTGCGTGCCTGCTACTGCGTCCGGACGAAGAAGGCGACAGCCTGTGACGCCCGCCCATCCACTGTCACCGTCAGGCCTGCCGCGCCGGCTGGCACTGAGGGGCTCACGGCGAAGACAATGTTGTGATTGGCGCCGCTGGGGGCCACCTGAAGGATGGTCTGCTCAATGCCGCCGATGTTCACCGTGACGCGGCCGGGCGCCACCAAGGTGCCCGGGTCGGCAACGTTCGACACGGTGAGACTCACCGGATCCCCGCCGCGGGCCGGCCGCGAAGCATCCACGGCTTGCTGCGTGGCGGCATTGGTGATGCCCAGGATCGCCGGCCCCGCCGGGTCCACCTGAAGCAGGGCGGGCAGGGAAGTCTCGCCGCCAAGCTGGAGGCGCAGAATCGCGGGGCCGGGCGGCATTCCCTGCGGCACCTGGAACTGGAGCAAGCTTCCGTTGAGCGCCACCGGCACCGGCCGGTCGCCGATGAGCAGCGTTCCGTTGGCGAGCGCCGGCGCATTGAAGACACTGGCCTGCACGGCGGCCCCGGCCGTGGCCGATTGCGGCAAGCCGGTCATGACGAACGGGCGGGCCGGCAGTGAGACCAGCAGGCCGTTCGCCAGACCAAGCGTCTGCAGGCCGGAAACCACCTGGACATGGACCGGGCCGCTGGTGATGCTGGAACTGGCCGCCACGCTTGCCACCAGCCGCGTGGGGCCGGCAACCACCAGCTTGCGCACGGCCACATCACTTGAACCGAACCCCAAGGCCACCTGGCCGTCCGCGAAATTCGCACCCGGGGCATTGATCTCGATCGCGATCTCGATGCCCGGCGGAATGCTGTTCTGGCTGAGGGACAGCGCGGGCGTCTCCGCCGCGTCGTTCACGAAGAACGGCGCCGTTTGCAGGAACTGCGAACTCTGTCCATCGGCGTTCAGCGCCACCACGGCGGCGCGATGGCCCACCGGCATCGCCGGCGGTGTCACCACCAGCCGCGTGCCGCCATCTTCCACCGATCGAACCACCCCCGCCGCGCCATCGAACTGAACCCGAGTCTCCGACGTGAAGCCGGACCCCATCACGGCCACCGCGCGGTTGCCTTGGGCGTCCAGCGCCGGAATCACCGCGGCCACCGACGGCGGTTGACGGCTTGCGATGCTCATCGCCGCGGGCAGTACGTAGAGGTCCGTCGCCGTCTGGAACGCCACATGGCGCGGCCCTTCCGCGGAAAAAGGGTTGAACTGGAAATCGAACTGGAGATAATTGCTGCCGTACGGCTTGATGCCCAGAACCGCGGCTGAGGTTCCGATGACCGTGGCGCGCAGTCCGGGCACCGGCTGGCCCGCGTTGAGCAACCCGGCTCCGGTACCCACCATGAAGCTGCGGGCCGGATTGCCGGAGTTGATGAACGCCGGCGATACCGCCACCTGGCCCGGGAAGCTGTAGGTTCGAATGGCGTACAACTGTTGGTTGGCGCGCCGCTGAACGTTGAAGTTGATGCCGGACGCCACCGTTCCGGGGGTGACGTTCACCGGCAGCGCGGTCTGCGCCTCACGGGTGCCAGGGTAGAAGACCGTGTCAAAAACCGTCGCCTCCGTGATGGGCTGGCGGTCCGCATTCAGAGGGAACTGAATGTTCGCCGGCGATTCCTCGGCCGGCCGCTGCGCGGGCGGCAGCGGGTGGGCATAGAGCAGGTGCTGTCCCGCGGGCAGACCGTCGATGCGGAACCCGCCATCGGGCTGGGTCAATGCGCTTACTGCCAACCCTCCCGGCGTGATCGCCACCACCGAGGCCATCTGGGCGGGGGCGCCGCCAGCCAGCACCTGCCCGGCGATCGAGCCCAGGGAACTGCGGAAGCCGCGCGCCGGATACAGCGAGGAAACGCCAGCCGCGTCATCGGCTGAAATCGGCCGGGCCTTTGAGACGGACCGTGTCACTTCGGTGGACATCACACCCGAGGTGAGAGTGTGCTGCAGACCCAGCGCGTGGCCGAATTCGTGGACCAGGGTGAGGAAGAAAGCGTCACTGAAGCTGGGCTGCTGGCTCAAGTCGCGCCGCAGAATCACCTGCGAACGAAGAATCGGAACATAGGGACCGTTCGCGCCGGCCACCACATCGCCACGAACACGCGGAGCGCCCGCGGCCAGAATGCCGGGGGGCAGATCCTCGAACACCACATCAACGGCCGGGGTATTCTGGGACGCGCCGGGTGTGATGCCGCCGCCAAAGACCAGCCGCATCTCCGATGTCTCCACCGTGTTCCACGCCGAAGCGGCGGCGCGAATCTGGCTGGCGAGCGCCACGGGAGAATCTCCGGCTGCCATCGCCGCCGGGCCGGGATCGGCAATGAAGTACTGCACCGGATTGCCCTCAAACCGGGCTGGTGCAGGTTGGCCGGTACGCGTGTATGTGATGAAGTGATAGTAGCCCGGCGCGGCCGCCGCCGCGGCAAGAACAAGAACCGGCAGCCGGGCGGAGCGGAACATCAGTCTCGCGCCCCCTGAAGCCGCGTCCGGATGCGAGCGGCCAGCTCGTCATACGACATGCTGAACGGCTCCTCCTGAACGCGCTGGCCAGCGCTGTTCAGCATCACTTCGGAGGACGCCGCGCGTGAAGCGATCTTCACGCCACCGGGCAGCAGCCGCAGGTCGAAGATGCCCTGCGACAGGCCAATCACCTGGGTGAGGCCGCTACGGCCTGTCCACAGAAAGAAAAGATACTCCTGGCCGGGTTCGATCCGCGGTGCGCCCGCCACCGCCTGCCGGACCCCATTCAAGGTTCCGCCCAGCGTGGCCACAGCCACCGCCGCCCCGGCGCCGCCCTTCAGCCGTTCGCTCACCGCCACGTCGCAGACGGTGTAAATCGTCCGCCCGCGCAGCGAAGCCGCACAGGATGTCGCCTTGCCGCGGATGATGGCCGTTGACCGGTCGATCAGCGTTTCCAGGCTCAGCTTTTCAAGCGTCGTCGAGCCTGCCGGAGACACCAGCCCAACCAAAACGGCCAGGGCGGCCGGGAAGGTCTGGCTTGCGCGTCGCATGAGCATGTCTCCAGGGATTCTTCCAGCACTCCGAACACCACCGTTCACAGCTTTTGAATCAATGAGTTAAACCCGGGTTCGGGCGGTGGGTTGTGGTCGCCTGACACAGGAGGTGGGACAACCGGTCCAGGGCCGCCCTTGGAGGAGCCTGGCTGGAGCGGACTTGTGCGCTATTCGGGCATCCCGGCCATCCAGTAACCAGCGCGAGCCTTCACCTTGAGGCCCGGACGGTTCACGATGACCTGCACACGGTGGAAACCGCCTTCAAGCTTATTGCTCGGGTTGTAGCTCAGCAGGTACTGGCTATGCAACTCTTCGCCAATCGCGCCCACCGCTTCCTCGAACCCCTTGAGGCCGACGAACGAATGCTCCGAACCGCCTGTGTACCGCGTGAACAACTCCTGCGGGTTGCTCACGAAGATGGCCTTGAGGCCCGTAAAGACTTCCGTGAACAGCGGGGCGAAATTTCCCATGGTCCCCTGGGTGCCGCCAAGCTGGGCCAACGTGTTGGGCGTGCGCGGCGCTCCCGGCGGGAGCGGGCGTCCGGCCACCGGGAATGGATCCGGTTGTGGAACATCAGGTTTCTTTAGGATCTTATTGATCCAGCGTGACATATTCACCGGATAAACGATCACGTTGTTGAATTCAAGAGCCAGCAGGGCGTCCCGGGGCTTGCCTTCGCTGCCGCCGTCCTTCGTCTCGCTGATGAGCATCAGGATCTTGCGCCGGTCGGCTGGCCGGCGCTTGAGCAGCCGCGTCGACTCGATCACGGCGTCGTTCAGCCGGCTGGTGTTGCTGCCCGGTTTCAGTTTCTCAAGCGCGGCATTCAGCAGTTTGGAGTCATTGGTGAAATCCTGCAGAAGCTGAATCCGGTGATCGAACGATATCAGAGCGACCTCTCCCTGTTCGCCGGTCACCAGACCCTCCAGCAGCGACCCAAGACGCTTCAGCGTCGGCAGCACCTGTTCCGTGGCCGAATTGGCCTGAATCGCCACCACCAGCGAAATCGGGATGAAGCTTACGTCTGCCTTGATGTCCTGTGGTTTGTCATTGTCCAGGACGCGGAAATCCTTGGCTTCCAGATCCGTGATGAAGTGCCCGTCGCGCTGCACCGTCACCGGAATGACGACGTTCTGGACATAGGTGCGGATGACGGGGTTTTGTGCATCCTGGGCCAGGAGGGTGGCAGCCAGGGGCAGGACGATGAGTCTTCGCATCGGGGTACCAGTGATGGGACGGCCCCGGGCCCAGCCCGGTTTCCGTCCAGAACCAAGATATCAGGATTTGGCCGCTTTTCGCCGGTACACGCCGGACTTACCGCCAGTCTTCTCCAACAGAAAAAGATCCTGAATCTCAATCCCCTTGTCCAGCGCCTTGGTCATGTCATACACGGTCAAGGCTGCCGCGGCGGCGGCTGTGAGGGCTTCCATTTCGACGCCGGTGGCCGCCCGCGTGGAGGCGGAGGTGGTAATCCGGATGCCGCGAGCCTCGACGGCCAGATCCACCGCCAGGTGTGTCAGCGGCAGGGGATGGCACATCGGAATCAGGTCCGAGGTCCGTTTGGCGGCCAGGATGCCGGCAATGCGAGCCACTTCCAAAGGGTCGCCTTTGGGATTGGACGGAAGGGCCTTGAGCACCGCGGGTTTCATCCGCACAAAGGCGTGGGCGCGGGCGGTGCGGGTGGTTTCCGCTTTCGGGGAGACATCGACCATGCGGGCCTGGCCCTGTTCGTCGTAGTGGCTGAGTTTCTTGGGCTTCATGAAGAGCTACAGGGGCAGGAACCGGATCCAATCCCCGGCCTCCCAGGCCGGTTGATCGGGATCGGCGGCAAGGAATGCGTTCGCCCGCGCCAGCGACGGCACGTCGGAGGAGCCCTGCCAGGGAATGGGCGTGATCCGGCCGCCGTCCGCGTCAAGAAGCGCGGGTAGAAATCGGGTGAGACCGGGCTGGTGCCGAAACGGCCGGGTGAGCCGGGCATGAGGGAGAATCAGCGGCGATTCCGCCTGCCCCCCCAGAAGTTCCACCGCCGCGCGTGCGAAGATCTCAAACGTCACCATCGTCGAGGCCGGATTTCCGGGCAGGCCGAAAAAGAACTTTCCCCGCGCGCGTCCGAACACCAGAGGCTGGCCTGGTTGAATGAGCACGCGGTCGAAGTAGAACTCGGCGCCGAGCTCGGCCAGCACCTGCTCGACCAGATCGTACTTGCCGGCTGAGACTCCGCCGGAAAGCAGCAGAAGGTCAGAGCGAAGTCCTTCCTCCACCAGTTCGCGGGTGTGGCTGAAGTCATCCCGGGCCACGGGCAGCACGCGCGGAAGGCCCCCGCGCCGGGCCACCTGAACAGCCAGGGACTGGGCGTTCGAATTGCGAATCTCGAACGGGCGTGGCGTCGCGTCAACCGGTACGATCTCATCGCCGGTGGCGAGAATGGCAACGGTGGGCCGCGCGTAGACCGGAACAGTCGCATGGCCGGTGGTGGCCAGCATGGCGATGCCGGCGAAGGTCAGGCGGGTGCCTGCGGCGACCACCGCGGCGCCGGCGGCGGCTTCGGCGGCCTGGGGATTGATGAATTCGCCGGGTTTGGCCGGGCGTGACGTCGAAACCCGGGTGCCCGCACGGTCCGTGTGCTCCACCATCACCACCTGGTCGGCACCCTGGGGAACCGGAGCCCCGGTCATGATCTCCACTGCCTGGCCAGCGCCCACGGAGCCCGCGAAAGCGCCCCCGGCCCGCACTTCGCCAATCACGTCGAGGGTGCCGGGGAGACTCGACGCCTGCACCGCGAACCCATCCCGGATGGACCTTGCAAGAGGCGGATAATCCCGATCGGCCACGATGGGCGCGGCCAGGACACGATGCGCGGCTTCAAGCAGCGGGACGGTTTCAACGGCCGGGGCCGCGCGAAGCGCGAGAACCCGCGACTCCACCATGGCACGGGCGTCAGGAAAGCTGAAGGTGCTCACTCGATATCCTTAGGATCCTTGAGTATAACTTTTGGCGGGCGCCTGACCTGGCAGGCGCCCCGCGCGTGGCACAATGTTAGCCGGATGGAAGCTCCACTCGGATTTGTCTTGACCGAAGCCGAAGCGCGCGTGCTTGGCTGCCTCATTGAGAAGGATCTGGCGACCCCGGAATACTACCCGCTCTCGTTGAACGCTCTGGTCAACGCCTGCAACCAGAAGTCGAACCGCGATCCTGTGGTGGCCTATGGGGAAGACGAAGTCGCCCTGGCCCTCGACGGCCTGAGGAACGGCCCGCGCCTCGCCTCCCGCATCACCGGGCAGGACATGCGCGTCCCCAAGTTCGCTCACCGCGTCACGGAAGTGTGGAACCTTACCCGGCCCGAGACCGCGCTTCTCGCCACGCTGCTCCTGCGCGGCGCCCAGACCGTGGGCGAACTGCGGGGCCGCACCGACCGCATGTACACCTTCGACGACACTGAAACCGTGGAGCGCTGCCTCGAACGCCTGGAACAGCGCGAACCCGGCGCCATGGTCCGCAAACTGCCGCGCCTCCCAGGCCAGAAGGATTCACGCTACGCTCACACCCTTCGCGGCGAGCCTGCCGCCGAAGCGCCGGCAGCCACGGCGAGCGCTCCCGCCCCGGCCTCCGGACGCCTGGCTGAACTCGAACAAGAGGTGGCGGCGCTACGCTATCTGGTGGGAGAACTCAGGCGCGACCTGGACGAATTCCGTGCCCGGTTCGGCTGAATCACGGGGAAGCCGGTAGTTGCACCCTCAGGCCAGGATCTTCCGCACGACGCTTCCATGCACATCCGTCAGCCGGAAGTCGCGCCCCATGAACCGGTAGGTCAGCTTCGTATGCTCCAGGCCCAGCAGATGCAGGATTGTTGCCTGCAGATCATGCACCGTGATCCGGTCTTCCACGATGTTGAGCCCCAACTCATCCGTCCGTCCAATCACCTGGCCGGGCTTGATGCCCCCGCCCGCCATCCACATCGAGAAGCCGTTCGGATGGTGATCCCGGCCGATGTTGTTGGGGTCATCGGGCCGCCGCAGTTCCGACATCGGTGTGCGGCCAAATTCGCCGCTCCACACCACCAGCGTTGAATCCAGCAGACCCCGTTCCTTCAAGTCCCGCATCAGGCTGGTCACCGGCTTGTCCGTCGCCGCCGTGGTCCTCTTCAAGCCCGCCTCGATTCCCGAGTGATGATCCCAGCTTCCATGCATCAACATCACGTACCGGACGCCGCGCTCCACCATCCGCCTCGCCAGCAGGCAATTGGTTCCGAATGCCCGCGACCCCTCATCGTTCAAGCCATAGGCCGCCTTCGTCGCCTCGGACTCCTTCGAGAAATCGGTTAGCTCCGGCGCCGACATTTGCATCCGGTAGGCCAGTTCGTAGGAGTGAATGCGGGACGCGATTTCAAGATCGCCCGTCTGCTCCATGTGCTCTTCGTTGAGCTGCTTGAGCAGGTCCAGCCGGTTGCGCTGCGATTGGCGCGATATCCCCTTCGGGTTCGAAAGATAGAGAATGGGATCGCCAGTGGACCGGAACACCGTCCCGGCATACGTCGCCGGCAGGAACCCGCTTGACCAGTTGTCGGAGCCCGCCGAGGTCCCCGACCCCGACGCCAGCGCCACAAACCCGGGCAAGTTGCGCGACTCCGATCCCAAACCGTACGTCACCCACGAACCCATCGATGGGCGGCCCCCCAGCATGCTGCCCGTGAACAGAAAAAGCTGTCCCGGGTGGTGGTTGAACGCTTCCGAATGCATCGACCGGATCAGACAGATATCGTCGGCGATCGAACCCAGGCCTGGAAGCAACTCCGACAATTCCACGCCGCTCTTGCCCCGCGGCACGAACTGAAATGGACTGCCCAGCACCGTGGCGGTCGGTTTGATGAACGCCAGCTTCAGGTCTTTCGTCATCGAAGGCGGCAGCGGCTGGCCATGCCATTTCCGCAGCGCCGGTTTGGGGTCGAACAGATCCATCTGGCTCGGCGCGCCTTCCATGAACAGGAAGATGACGTTCTTCACCCTGGCCGGGAAATGCGGACGCCGCGGCGCCAGCGGGTCTGCCGCTGTCTCCGCGGTCCTTCCTTCCACTCCGAATAGATGAGCCAGGGCCGCCGTGCCGATACCCGCCATCGAGTCCCGCAAAAAGGACCGCCGGGCCTGCACCTCAAGGAATGTTCGGGGGGACATACGCATTACTCCCTGGTGATGAACTCGTCGAGGTTGAGCAGAACGCTCGCCAGCGTCACCCAGGCAGCGATCTCGGAGCGCGGAACGCCATCCAGCGCCGCGGGTGCGATCGTCTTCGCCGCCTCTCCGTCCGCTTCAAACACCGCCCGCTGGGTTGCCAGAAACGCCTGGAATTTTGCCGCTTCCCGCTTCGACGCCGGCCGCCCCAGCACACGCCAGAGCGCCGCGTCCAGCCGTGCCTCGAACGTCCCTGCTTCCAGCAGCGCCTGGTAGGCCAGCGCCTCGGCGGCTTCGCCAAACGCCGGGTCATTCAACAGGTTGAGCGCCTGCAGCGCGTTGTTCGAACGCTCGCGCCGGCACAACGCCACGTTGCCCTTGGGCGCATCGAAATTCATCAACATCGGGTAGGGCGTGGAGCGCTGGAAGTGAATGTAGAGCCCCCGCCGGTAGCGTTCGGAGCCCTGGCTTTCCGGCCATGCGATCCCCCAGTTCTTGCCGTACTGCAGATCCGACAGGCCCGCCGGTTGCGGCGGATAAAAACTCTTGCCGCCCACCTGGGGCGAAAGCAGCCCGGCGGCGCGCAAGGCCGAGTCGCGAATCAGTTCCGCGGGCAACCGCAGCCGCGATTGCCGCGCCAGGAGCGTGTTGCCCGGGTCCATCGTGTTCAAATCCGGCCGCGCGCTTGACGACTGCCGGTAGGTGTTCGACAGGACGATGGTACGGATCGCCGACTTGACGGACCAGCCCTCCTCGACGAACCGCGCCGCCAGATGATCCAGCAGTTCGGGGTGCGTCGGCGCATCGCCACGGGTGCCAAAGTCTTCGGCCGTGCGAACCAGACCGCGGCCAAAGATCTCCGCCCAGATCCAGTTCACCGCCACGCGGGCGGTGAGCGGATTCCGCGGCGAAGCGATCCAGTTCGCCAGGTCCAGCCGGTTGGCCCGCGCGCCCGCCGCCCTGGCGGCCGGCAGAAACGCCGGAGTCGCCGCCGCCACCTCAATGCCCGGCGACCGGTAATCGCCGCGGACCCGTAAGTGAGTGGCGCGCGCGGGGCCGTCCTCCACGGCCATGGCCTGGCTCAGTTGCGGATAAGTCTGCCTAAGTTGCAGCAGTTTCTGGTCGAGTTCCTTGAACTTAACTTCCCCATAACGCTTCTGCCCCACGGCGAAGTGATAGTTCTTCACAAAGTGGTCAATCAGAATGTCCTGCTGCCGGGGCGTGCGCCGGGCCGGCGCAATGGCGATGATCTTCTCCCCGTCGCCGCCATCGGTCAGCTTCAGCAGGCAGTCCCAGGCCAGATCCCAGTCGGTCCACTTGCCGGGCGTGTCCCGCGCTTCCTGCATGCGGCGCTCCCATTCCGGCATCAGGTCCATCACCTTGTATTCGGCCAGCAGGGCTTGCCGCCTGGACTGGTATTCATCGCGTTTGCGAAGATAGGGTCCCATCTCGCCCGGCATTGGAGCGTCGATATCGCTCTCTTCCATGGGGTCAAAGAAGGCGAACAGCGCATAGAAGTCCTTCTGCGTGATCGGGTCGAACTTGTGGTCATGGCACTGGGCGCAGCCGGCTGTCAGCCCGAGCCATGTCGCGCTCACCGTCGACGTGCGGTCAATCGCCGCCTCGAACTGAAACTGCTTGTTTGAAATGCCACCCTCGCGGTTGGTGAGCGTCTGGCGATGGAACCCTGTGGCTACGCGCTGTTCGTTGGTGGCGTTGGGCAGCAGGTCGCCCGCGATCTGCTCGACGGTGAAGCGGTCAAACGGCATGTCGCGATTGAAGGCGTCGATCACCCATTGGCGGTAGCGCCAGGCATGCGGGCGCATCCAGTCCTTCTCATAGCCGTCGGAGTCGGCGTAGCGCGCGCGATCAAGCCAGGGCCGCGCCCAGCGTTCGCCGAAGTGCGGCGAGGAAAGCAGCCGCTCCACCGCACGCGGGTACGCTTCCGCGGAAGTGTCCGCCAGGAAGTCCCGAATCTCGGCGGGTGTGGGCGGCAGACCGGTCAGGTCGAGGCTGGCGCGGCGCAGCAGGCGGGCGCGATCGGCTTCGCCCGACGGCGCAATTCGTTCCTTCTCCAGGCGCGCCAGGATGAAGCGGTCCACCGGCGTGCGGATCCACGCCTCGTTGCTCACCTTGGGCAGCGCGGGTTTCGTCACCGGCTGAAACGCCCAGTGATTCGATCGCGGGGCGGCCGTCTCCAAAACCGGCGCCGAGGGGCCGGATGCGCCTTGACCGATCCACAACCGCAGCGTCTCAACCTGCGCCGTGGTGAGCGCCGGTCCAGCCGGCGGCATGATGGAAAGTCCGTTGGCGGCGGTGACGCGATGTATCAGCAGGCTCTGCGCGGCGTCACCGGGCTTTACCGCCGGCCCCGAATAGCCGCCCTTAATCACTGCGTCGCGGCCATCCAGCCGCAGCCCGCTCATCTGCTGGGCCCCGCCGTGGCAGCCCGTGCAGCGGGTTCTGAGAATGGGCTGCACATCGCGGACGAAGTCGATGGTTTGCGCGGGCAGCAGCGCTGTGGCCAGCGCGAAGAGTGCCGTCCTGTGGCTCATGTCGTTCTCATTTTACCTGTTGGCTTGCATCATAATACGGGGATGCTCACTCGGAGAGATTTGCTGGCCCTTGCCGCCCCCGCGGCCGCGGCCCTCGCCGCACCGGCGAAAAAACAGGTGGCGCTCGTGGTGACCGAATACCGCCGGAACTCCCACGCCGATGTTATCGGCACCCGCCTCCTCGAAGGCTATGAATACTACGGTGTGCGCCGCCAGCCTCGCGTGCACGTGGCCGGCGGTTATGCCGACCAGTATCCGAAGAACGACATGATGCGCGACAAGGCGGCCCAGCACAAAGTGCCGCTCTTCAAGACGGTGGCCGAAGCGCTCACGCTGGGCGGATCCGCCCTGGCCGTCCAGGGTGTGGTGCTGATCGGCGAACACGGAACGTATCCATACAACGAGAAGGGCCAGCACATGTACCCGCGCTACGAGCTGTTCAAGCAAGTGGTGGATGTTTTTGAACGCAGCGGCCGCGCCGTGCCCGTGTTCTGCGACAAGCATCTCTCCTACGAGTGGGAGAAGGCGAAGTGGATGTACGATCAATCGCGCCGCCTGAAGTTCCCGCTTCTTGCCGGATCAAGCGTACCCATCTCCTGGCGCCGGCCCGATCTCGAAGTGCCCTCGGGCGCGCGCCTCACGCACTCCGTGGCGGCCGCCCACGGGCCTGTGGAGGCTTACGGCTTCCATGCCCTCGAATCTCTTCAGGTGATGGCGGAAAGGCGCCGCGGGTCCGAGACCGGCGTTCGCGCCGTCCGCATGCTCCGCGACCGCGCCGTGTGGGAATGGACCGCGGCCAACTCCTGGGCGAAGGACCTGCTGGGCGCCGCCATGACCGTGGACGAACCTCGCACCGCGGGCGACGTCCAAACGAACGCGAAGAAGCCGGTGCTGTTCACCGTGGAGTATTCAGACAACACCCAGGGAGCCGTCTATCTGCTGGATGGCCACGTCAAGCACTTCAACTGGGCCGGCCGCGTGGAAGGCCGCACGGACCCCATGGCCACCTGCATGTGGCTGCAGCCGGAGCGGTTCTTCTCCCATTTTTCAGCCCTCACGCATTACGTCGAGGAACTGATTCTCACACGCAAGGAGCCCTATCCCGTCGAGCGAACCTTGTTGACCACCGGCATCCTGGCGGCGGCGATGGACTCCGGGTTCCGGAAAGGCGAACGCATCGAGACCCCGCACCTCGCTATTCGGTACAAGGCGCCGAAAGAGTCCAAGTACAATCGCGGGCCGGTACCCAAGCCGGAAGCAACGGCTTGAATATGATGCAATAAAGGGCGAATGGCACAAGTTCAGAGAACTCCCGAAAAATTCGACGTGCTGGTGGTGGGCAGCGGCGCCGGCGGCGGCACGGCCGTCCATGTACTCACCGCGAAAGGCATCTCCTGCGCACTGCTCGAAGCGGGACCCATGCTCAACCCCGCGCGCGAATACAAAGAGCACAAGTGGCCCCACGATTACGATCATCGCGGCGCCGAGGAAGGCGGCAAGGCCTATTTCGGGGAAGGGAAGCCGTTCGGGTTCTTCAGCACCACCAGCGGCGGCTGGCAGCTTGAGGGTGAGCCCTATACCGTCGCCGCCGGCAGCCAGTTCCAATGGTTCCGGTCCCGCATCCTGGGTGGACGCACCAACCACTATGGCCGCATGTCGTTCCGCTTCGCCGACTACGACTTCAAGCCCTACTCGCGCGACGGCCTGGGGCAGGATTGGCCCATCACCTATGATGATCTCGCGCCCTACTACGACAAAGCGGAAGAGTTCATCGGCGTCGTGGGCACCACCGAAGGTCTTCGCAGCGCGCCGGATGGAAAGTTCCACACACCGCCCCCGCCGCGCGTGCACGAAGTTCTCACCCAGAAGGCCTGTAAGAAGCTAGGCATCCCCTGCATCCCCAACCGCCGCGCCGTCATCACGCGATCCATCAACGGCCGGCCTGCCTGCCACTACTGCGGCCAGTGCGGGCGGGGCTGCGTGACGGCATCGAACTATTCCTCAAGCCAGGTGCAGATCTTCCCCGCCATGCGCACCGGCAAACTCAAGATCTTCGACAACGCCATGGTGCGCGAAGTTCTTACTGATGGTTCGGGCAAAGCCACGGGCGTCGTCTATATCGACAAACAGACGCGCCAGGAACGTGAGATCCGTGCCCGCGTGGTGATTCTGGCGGCCAGTGCCTGCGAGAGTTCGCGCATCCTGCTGAACTCGAAGACCAAGGAGTTTCCGAACGGCGTCGCCAACGGCAGCGGCCTGGTGGGCCGCTACCTGATGGACACGGTCGGCTTTGGATTGAGCGGCTTCGTGCCGGCTCTCGAAGGCATGCAACGGTACGACACCGACGGCGCCGGCGGCGGCCACATGTACATGCCCTGGTGGCTTTGGGACCAGCACGCGAAGCTCGATTTCCCGCGCGGCTACCACATTGAGTTTGGCGGCGGCTACAGCATGCCCGGCATCGGCAGTTTCACCGGCCGCGCCCGCCAGATGGGCTACGGCAAGGAGATGAAGAAGGCGATCCGCCAGGGCTATGGCACCAACGTCGGTTTCGCCGGCCGCGGTGAGATGATTCCCAACATCCACAGCTACTGCGAAATCGATCCAAACGTCGTCGACCAGTGGGGCATCCCGGTCCTTCGCTTCCACTTCAAGTGGACGGACTATGAATGGAAGCAGGCCCGCCACATGGAAAAGACCTTTGCCGAGATCATCGAGACCATGGGCGGCCGCGTCACAGGCCTGAGCGCCGCGCAGCGCGAAAGCGACGGCATTTCGGTGCCCGGCACCATCATCCATGAAGTGGGCACGGCGCGCATGGGCGCCAACGCCGGCAATTCGGTTCTGAACGGCTACTGCCAGACGCACGATGTGAAGAACCTCTACGTGATGGACGGCGCCTCGTTTGTCAGCAACCCGGACAAGAACCCCACGCTCACCATCAACGCGCTGGCCTGGCGCGGCTGCGATTATCTGGCCGAGGAGATGAGGAAGGGCAATGTCTAAGCTCGTTCAATTGGAAGGAATCGGCCGCCGCGAGATCGTTCGCGGTCTGGCCCTGGCGCTGACTTCGGCGGGGTCGCTGGATCTGGAAGCTGCCCAGCATGTGCACACCGAAACGGCCGCGGACAAGAAGAAAACCGGTGGCGTCTATAAACCCAAGGCTCTCACGGACCATGAGTATAAGACCGTCTCCCGTCTTGCCGAACTCATCGTGCCTGCGGACGAAGTCTCCGGCAGCGGCGTCGATGCCGGCGCGCCCGAGTTCATTGATCTGCTGGCCAGCCAGAACGCGAAGCTCGCCGATATCTACCACGGCGGTCTCGCCTGGCTGGATGCCGAAATGCGGCGGCGCAACAAGACAACGTTTCTTGCCGCGGCGCCCGCCGCGCAGACAGGCATGCTGGATGTGCTGGTGGCGGCCGAACGCGAAGAACGCACGCGGCGCGGTGAGGAACTGGTCTACCAGCGTTCCGCGGACTACCGGAACTTCGCCGGATACACCACGAAGAGGCCCGGCGAGTTTGGTCCCGGCGTGGTGTTTTTCGACTGGGTGCGCCGCATGACCGTCGATGCGTTCTACACCAGCCCGATGGGCGTGAAGGACATCGGGTATGTTGGCAACCGGTCTTACTCCAAGTACGAAGTGCCCCAGGCCGCGCTCGACTACGCCATCAAACGGAGCCCATTTGCCAACGGTTGAGGCTCGCCCGCGCGGGTAAAGTCTGGACTTTTCTCGCCTCCTATGTCAAAATCGATTCCACAAGGCGTTGGTGTTGACTGTTTGCAAAACCGGCGCTAACTGAGAAAAGGTTAAGAGAGAAAGGACAGCAATCGATGGTAATGGCAGCAAAGAAACCCGCGAAGAAGGCCGCGGCGAAGAAGGGCGGTGTCAAGGCTTCGGCCAAGCCGGCGCCCAAGAAAGCCGCGAAGCCCGCCAAGAAGGCCGCGAAACCCGCTCCCAAGAAGGCCGTCAAGAAGGCATCATCGAAGAAGGCCGCAAAGCCTGCTCCGAAGAAGGCCGTCAAGAAGGCCGTGTCGAAGAAGGCCGTGTCGAAGAAGGCCGCAAAGCCCGCTCCGAAAAAGGCCGTCAAGAAACCCGCTCCGAAAAAGACCGCGAAGAAGCCTTTGAAGAAGGGCGGCAAGAAGCCGAAGCGGTTCGAAGATGTCACCACCAGCACCCCGCAGGATCCGGGTACTCCCGGTTCAGGCGCCGGTGGTTCGGGCAACCCGTAAACCGCGCGCGGATCCATTCCTCAGGGCGGAGCGTTCAGCGCTTCGCCCTTTTCCATATCTGGATTAGCAGAAAGCGCCGGCCGTCGCCGGCGTGGAAAGGACCTCTCGCATGGCCGTGAAGAAGGCAGCAAAGAAGGCAGCGGCAAAGAAAGCCGTGAAGAAAGCAGCGAAGAAAGCAGCCCGGAAGGCCGCGCCAAAGCCGGCGCCAAAGAAGGTGGTAAAGAAGGCCAAGCCCGCGCCCAAGAAAGCGAAGCCGGTGCCAAAGAAAGCCAAGCCGGCGCCAAAGAAAGCCGCAAAGACCAAGCCGGTGGGGAAAAAGCCACTGAAAAAGGCGGCTAAGAAGGCCGTCAAGCGCGGTCGCAAGGAAGATCTCGACCAGTTGATGCCGCAGGACTACGTTCCCGGAACGCAGCCCCGCTAAGCAGCCCCGCGGGCGCCGGGCCGGTTGCGGATGCGTTAAAACACGCACCACCGGCGCCCGTTTCTTCATCCGGTTGGGTCCTGGCACCCAGCCACCTGCCTCGCCAACTCCCGCCCCCGATTGTTCTCATCACGTTACGGCTGGGTGTAGGTGTGGCGCCTCTCGTGCATCCGTTCCTTCGGGAGACCAAACCAGATGCACACGATTCTCTTTCCCGTCGATTTTTCCGAGCGCGCCCGCGGTGCCGCCGGTTACGTCAAGACCCTCGCCGGACTGCTTGACGCCGAGGTAACCCTCGCCCACGTGCTCCCGCCGCCGCACCATGAAGCAGCCATGCTTGAAATGGGCGCCCCGATGCTGGATGAACTCTTCGCCGCCCGCATGGCCGCGGCCAGGAACCACATCAGCCGGTTCCTTGCCGCTGACCTTGAAGGCGTCAACGTCAACCGCCTGATCCTCGAAGGCGATCCGGCCCGCCGCATCGTCGAACACGCTCACACCAAACAGGCCAGCCTCATCGTCATGCCCACCCACGGCTACGGCGGTTTCCGCCGCATGATCCTTGGCTCCGTGACGGCGAAAGTGCTCCACGATTCCGACGTCCCCGTCCTCACCGGAGTTCACCTGGACGAGCCGCCCTCCGGCGCGCAGCCCCAGTTCCGCAAAGTCATCGCCGCGGTCGATTTGGGCGAACCCGCCCAGCGCGTCATTCGTTGGGCCGCTGACTTCGCGGCGCGTGCCGGAGCCACTCTCGAAGTGCTTCACGTCGCACCCTCCATCGAAGGCCACGTCGGCGAGTACTTTGACCCCGACTGGCGCCTCGAATTCGCCACTCTGGCCCGCCGCGACATTGAGGCCATGCTGCGTGAGGCCGGTGTCGAAGCGCCCGTGGTCGTGGCTTATGGCGATGTCGCCCGCGAGGTGGCCGAAACCGCCAAGGCACACGGTGCGGACCTTCTTGTCATCGGCAGCGGCGCGGGCAAAGGGCTCTTCGGCCGGCTGCACGCGAACGCTTACGCCATCATCCGCCAAAGCCCCGTGCCTGTGGCCAGCGTGTAATTCACGGCCGCTTGCAGCGGCCCATTCGGGCGGCGGGTGTATACTACCCGGTCAGAGAGCCATCACTCATGAAGACCCGGGTAGCCATCCTTGCCGTTCTCCTCTTTCCCCTGATGTCCGCCGGGCAGACCACGGCGGGCGTCGCCGGCGCCGTCACCGACGATAGCGGAGCTGCCATTCCCGGCGTCACCGTGACGATCACCAACACTGAGACCGGACTCCGCCGCGAAACGCTCACCGACGAGTCGGGGTTCTACCAGCACCTGCTGCTTCAGCCGGGCATGTACTCTCTCAAGGCGCACAAGACCGGGTTCCGTCAGGCCTCGCGCGAAGGCCTGCGCCTTGAAGTCAATCAGCGCGCGGATGTCGATCTGTCCCTCCAGGTGGGAGCCGTGAGTGAAACCGTTGAGGTAACCGGCGCCGCACCGCTGCTCGAATCCAGCACCTCCTCCGTCGGGCAGGTCATCGAGTCGAAAGCGATCACGGACCTTCCGTTGAACGGCCGCAACTTCGTGCAATTGGCCATCCTGAGCAATGGCGCCATCGGGGCCGGCTACGGGCCGCAAGGCACCATCGGCAGCGGCACCCGCGCCGACGACACGCGCGGCGGGGCCGAACTGATGGTGAACGGCAACCGCGAGATGTCGAACAACTACATGCTGGACGGCGTCGACAACAACTTCCGCCGCAACGCCCTCATCATCGTGCGCCCCACCGTCGAATCCATCCAGGAATTCAAGATGCAGACCAACCTGTTCGGCGCCGAACAGGGCCGCAACTCCGGCGCCACGGTCAACGTCATCACGAAGAGCGGCGGCAACTCGTTCCACGGCAGCGCCTTCGAGTTCCTCCGCAATGACCATCTCGACGCCCGCAACTACTTCAACGCCAAGAGCACCAGCGCCAAGCCACCCTTCCGGCAGAACCAGTTCGGCGGCAGCCTCGGTGGGCCCATCCTCAGGAACAAGCTGTTCTTTTTTGGCGACTACGAAGGCCTGCGCAAAGCCCAGGGCACCAACACCACCGTGAACACGGTGCCAACGCCGGCCCTGCGCGCGGGCGATTTCCGCACCGCCCGGCCCATTTTCGATCCCGCCTCCGTCGTGGCCGCTCCGGGCACTGCCAGCGGGTTCCGGCGGCTCCCCATCCCGAACAACACCATCCCGGCCGCCCGGATGGATCCCGTGGCCGCGCGCCTGGTGCAAGCCTACCCCCTGCCCGATCTGCCCCGCGACGCGAACAATCAGTTCACCAACCCGGAACTGGTCAACAACTACGACTATTGGAACGTCCGCGCCGATCTCGCGCTGAACTCCAATGACAACGTGTTCGTGCGCCTCTCGCCCCAGCGCGCCATCGTCAACACGCCCACCGCGTTCGGCTTCCGGCGGGTGCCTGGCCTCCAGGTTCCCCTCAATCTCCACAACGGAGTCGGCAGCATCACCCCGGGCGACGCCACCTTTTCCAACTACAACGCCGCCGCCGCCTGGACCCACGTGTTCAGCCCCAGATTCCTGGCCGATTTCCGCATGGGCTTCTCGCGCTTCGACATGCCGAACGTCTATCCGCAGAAAGAAGCCCTTGACCCCTCAGCCCAAGGCCTGGGCGAACTGCTCGGCGTCCCCAACGCCAACCAGACCCCGCAAAGCCATGGCGTGCCCATCTTCACCATCACCGGCTACAGCGGCATCGGCGGACCCTCCTCCATTCCCACCATCCGCCTTGAGAACACGTTCAATCCACTGGGCAACTTCTCTCTGATGCGCAGCCGGCACACTGTCCGCTTCGGAGCGAACCTCATCCGGCGCCAGATCATCGATTTTCAGGCCAACCAGGGCAACGGCGCCTTCTCCTTCGGCCGAACCTTCACCGGCGATCCCAACAACGCCGCCAACACCGGGGATGGGCTCGCCGCCTTCCTCCTGGGCGCCTACTCCGCCGCCAGCCAGGACCATCAACATGACAGAGTGTAGCCAATCAGAGTTCGAGTTTGGCCAACAGGGACGGCGCCAGGTGAAGGCGGGATTCGACGGCGGGACGATCAGTAGCGACGGTGGCGCGTTGCTGCTGCGCGAAGTGAACCGCA